>Ga0224522_1000121_pt1 | contig 39381 bp, 32 predicted proteins | sample CFST25metaG_FD_182733 | JGI IMG/M metagenome (GOLD analysis project Ga0224522, IMG submission 182733) | Peat soil microbial communities from Stordalen Mire, Sweden - C.F.S.T25 | ecosystem: Environmental > Terrestrial > Soil > Wetlands > Peat | place: Sweden: Norrbotten County, Stordalen Mire...
ATACGAACTGATATATGAAAAACCTCAATACGGATTAACCGAGACGAGGCTTCATTATTGTCCGGGCTGCGGTCACTCAACAGTGCACAAACTGATTGCGGAAGTGATAGAAGAGCTTGGAATACAGGATGATGTAATCGGTGTAGCACCTGTGGGATGTGCAGTATTTGCATATGACTATCTGAACATAGATATGCAGGAAGCGGCACACGGACGTGCAACAGCAGTAGCCACGGGAATAAAGCGTGTACTTCCTGATAAATATGTATTCACATACCAGGGAGACGGCGACCTTGCGGCAATCGGAACTGCAGAGACAATACACTGCATAAACAGGGGAGAGAACATAATGATAATATTCATAAACAATGCAGTATACGGAATGACGAGCGGACAGATGGCACCGACGACGCTGGAAGGAATGAAGACCACGACATCACCGTACGGAAGGGATGTATCACTTGTAGGCTGGCCGATAAGGATGTCGGAGTTAATAGCTCCGCTTAAGGGCGCATATTATGTAACACGTCAGTCAGTTCATACAGCGAACAACGTCAGGAAAACAAAGAAAGCAATAATGAACGGATTTAAATACCAGCAACTCAAAAAAGGCGTCAGCTTCATAGAAATAATATCGAACTGTCCGTCAAACTGGAAGATGACACCGGTTCAGTCGAACAAGTTCATAGATAGTGATATGATAAAATATTATCCGCTGGGAGACGTGAAAGTACCGGAGAAGAATTAAGAATTAGAAGAGCAGAATATAGAATATAGTAGTAAATCATAGAGAACGGTTATAGTAAATTAATCAAAATAAAACACGAAACAAAACTCCGTAGGAGTTTAATATTTGTAACAGAAATAAAACACGAAACAAAACTCCGTAGGAGTTTACCGTTTATAGGAAGAAAAGGGGCCTGGAAATAAACCCCATAGGGGTTTTCCGGTATTAAAAATTTGTGGGTACGAAGTTAGAATTTAGAAATCAGAACAAAATAAACTACTATCTACTTTGAAATAATAATATTTTTTAAAAAATAACAAATTATAAAAATAAATTCGAACAAACTCGGATTGGAGAAAAAAAATGACCGAAGAAATAATAATCGCCGGATTTGGAGGACAGGGAGTATTATCGATGGGACAGACGCTGGGATATGCGGCAATGGTAGAGAAGAAGAATGTAACGTGGATGCCGTCATACGGACCTGAAATGCGCGGCGGAACAGCGAACTGCATAACGATAGTATCGGATGAAACAATCAGCTCTCCGATACTCTCGAGTTTCGACACGGCGATAATATTGAACCAGCCATCGATGGAAAAATTTGAAAGCAAAGTAAAGCCGGGCGGACTAATAATTTACGAATCGACCAACATACTTCATGCATCGGAGCGCACGGACATAGAAATTTACCCGATACCAGCGGCGGATGCGGCGAACAAGCTCAACAACGTGAAAGTAGCCAACATGGTGCTTCTCGGTTCATTCCTTGCAAGGCGACCGATAATACAAATAGACTCAATCTTAGCGGCACTGAAAAAAGTATTACCTGAGAGATACCACAACCTGCTTCCATTAAACAAAGAAGCCCTTCTCAAAGGAAAAGAACTCATGGAAGAGCTAATTGCTACGGTGGCAAGGTAAAGAGGATTTTAATTGATTTATAATAAAAATTAAGTTATTATTGAAATTGGATACTTCAAGTTCTATTTTAATAATTATATCATAAAATGCTATGGCTAATATAAATACAATACTGGAAAAGTCAACAAAAATAAATAGTGTTGATTGGGATAATTTAAGATTTGGAGTATTTTTTTCAGACCATATTTTCATGTCAGATTATGAAGATGGAAAATGGGATGAAGGAAATATTATTCCTTACGATTCATTGGATTTAGAACCTGCAAACTGTACACTTCATTACGGACAAACTATCTTTGAAGGATTAAAAGCATTCCCGTCTGTAAAAGGTGGTATAAATATTTTCCGTCCGGAAATGAATGCAAAAAGAATGAACAAGTCTGCAGAATTGATTTGCATTCCGCAATATGATGTAGATAATTTTATTCAGGCATTGCGGGAATTGGTAAAATTAGACCAGGATTGGATTCCAAAGAAAAGAGGAGAATCACTTTACATCAGACCGTTTGTGTTCGGTTCAGGAAATTTTTTAGGAGTGAGTGCCTCAAAGTCGTATAAGTTTATAATTATTTTGTCTCCTGTTGCATCTTATTATGCAGAGGGATTGAATCCGGTCAAAATAATAGTTGAAACCGAACATGTCAGAGCCGTCAAAGGCGGTCTCGGTTCCGCAAAAACAGCAGCAAATTATGCTGCTTCAATGTTAGCAGGTGAAAAGGCTCATCAAAAAGGATATTCGCAGGTATTATGGCTCGATGGAGTTGAAAGAAAATATATCGATGAAGTAGGTGCAATGAACATTATGTTTGTAATAAATGACGAACTGATTACTCCATCATTGGATAAAGGGACAATACTTGCCGGAATAACGCGTGATTCAGTTCTTACACTTGCAAGGGACTGGGGAATGAAAGTCTCAGAACGGGAAATCAGTATTGATGAAGTTCGTGAAGCCCATAAGAAAGGGACACTCACAGAAGTGTTCGGTACAGGCACTGCAGCGGTAATTTCACCTGTCGGGTTATTGAATTACAAAACAGAAAATATGATTATCAATGATATGAAAATAGGTAAATATGCTCAAAAATTTTATGATACGATTACGGGTATTCAATACGGTGAAATTGAAGATCCTCACAACTGGATTGAACATATTAAGCTTTAATTTTGTTATAATATTTAGAATGTCATTCCCACTTGTGTTGAAGGGATTCGGCCTGGAAAACAGTCCGAACTTTCAGAACATCTGAGGGAATGACATTTGTTTTATAATTCAAATAAAAATTATGAAAACAAAAAAAATCTTATCGACATCATTATTATGTATCGCAGTTTTAATATTAATATCCTGCGGTAAAAATAAGATTATTCAATCAAGTGAAAACAAAGCGGGCGGTGAAATTTTATTTAAGAAAAATCCTGAAACATTCGTAACGAGCGATGGATTGAATATTAAAGGCTATTATTATTATAAATCATCCGGTAAAACAGAACCTTTGATAATACTTATACATCAGTTTAATTCCAACCAAAAACAATGGAGTAATGATTTTATTGATACATTGATGGAGAATGGATATAAAGTATTAACATATGACATCAGGTCACATGGCGAATCAGATAAAGCCGAAGTTGAATTTCAAAAATTGCTTACCGATAGAGAACAAACTCCAAAGGATCTTAAAGCTATTATAGAGTGGACAAAAAAACAAAAGGGTATTGATTCGAACCGTATCGGAATTGTGGGAACTTCGATTGGTGCGTCTCTCGCGCTTTATGGAAAATTTTACCTCGGAGTAAAATCTATAGTTGGAATCTCAGGAGGAAAAAGTACTTTTGAAGGATTAACCGGATTGCTCGAAGTGATGATGGGGCATCCTGTTATCAGAATAAAGAATGTATTATTTATTTGCGGCAATAAGGATGGAGATTATGCAAAAGAAGAACAATATATTTACGATAATTATGTTGACCCGCCGGAAGATTTTAAAATATTCGATTCAGATAAACACGGAAAAGATTTAATCAGTCAATTTCCGGAAATTAATAACCTGATAGTTAGCTGGTTCGCAAAAACACTTTAATAAAAAATAAAAAATAAATAATAAAAAATAGTAAAAGCATTTTATGTATTACTTTACACTGTGAATAAATACAAAATAGTAATTCATTTTATTAATTAGATTTATTTATTAGATCAATCAAAATAATTCATAGCTCTTATTTATTTTTTATTTTTTATTTTTTGAAGCTCTTACCAGATTGTTACAATTTTATCTTTAGCTCTCATCATACTATCTGAATCTTTGCAGCCGAAAGCATTAATAAATTCAAGCATATTTGAATATGGTCCGTTAACTCTGAATCTTGAAGGCGAATGAGAATCTGTATTTATTTGTAACAAATCCCGTTCAGGACTTTGGTTCAATCTCCATACCTGTGCCCAGCTGATAAAAAATCTTTGTTCCGGAGTAAATCCATCAATTAATTTTTTCTCTTTTCCTTCGAGTGACTTTTCAAGGGCATAATAAGAAACTGTTAAGCCTCCAAGGTCACCGATGTTTTCTCCGAGAGTCATTTTTCCGTTGACGTGAGCTTTATCGAGTGCATATTCATTAAACTGCTCGACGATTTTATCCGTCAACGCATTATATTTAGTCTCATCATCCTTTGTCCACCAGTCTTTCATATTTCCTTCGGCATCAAATTTTCTTCCCTGGTCGTCGAATCCGTGTGAAATTTCATGCCCGATTACAGCTCCGATTCCTCCGTAATTCAAGGCATCATCAGCCTCCGCGTCAAAGAAAGGAGGTTGAAGTATTGCGGCAGGAAAAACAATTTCATTTTTCTGAGCACTGTAATAAGCATTAACGGTTTGAGGTGTCATACCCCATTCATCCCGGTCAACCGGTTTCCCGATTTTATCAAGATTCTTTTTATAATTAAATAATTGTGCCGATACAACATTATCGAAAAAAGAATTCCTGCTGATTTCCAAACCCGAAAAATCTTTCCATTTATCAGGATAACCGATCTTTACCACTATCTTACTTAATTTATATAAAGCAGCTTTTTTTGTCTCCGCACTCATCCATGATAAATTTTCTATACGATTCTTTAGTGAAGCCATTATATTACTCACCATTTCCTTTGCTCGCTCTTTTGCTTTCGGACTGAACATTTTTTCAACATAAAGCTGACCCAGCAATTCACCTGCAGAACGATTTACGACACCTGTCATTCTTTTCCATCTCGGCTGCATCGCTTTCTGTCCGGAAAGCACCTGTCCGTTAAATTTAAAACTTTCTTCGACGAAGGGCGAACTCAGATAACCGGAATTGGAATTAACCAGATGGAATGTAAAATAAACTTTCCATTCATTAATACTTACATCCTTCAACATCGTATTGAATTCTTTAAAGAAATCAGGCTGACCAACTATTAATCCCTTTGAAAAATATTTCGAATCAATCAAACCCATTTCGTTAAAATAAGTAGTCCAGTTGAAATCCGGAGTAAGGAATTGCAAATCGGTTAAATACATTTTATGATATGTTGCTTCAGGGTCACGCATTTCTACGCGTGTCATCGATGCTTTTGCAAGACGGGTTTCGATTTTAATTATTATGTTTGCATTATCAAATGCATCCGCTTCATTCAGACCCAAAAGCTTGAAAACATTTTTAACATGTTCAAAATATTTATTCCGTATATCGATTGATTTTTCATCATCCTTTGTATAATAATCTCTTTCAGGTAAAGTTAAACCGCCCTGACCCATTTGCAATATAATATCTTCGCTGCTTTTTTCATCCTGTCCCGCATATAAAGAAAAAACTCCGCCGAATCTGTTTAAACTTAAATATCCGATTAATTTATTTAAGTCGGGAATTGTAGCGATAGCGTTTATTTTGTCGAGATATGGTTTTAAAGGTGTATATCCAAGTGACTCAATTTTTGCCGAATCCATTGCTGTCGCATAAAGGTCGCCGATTATCTGGTAATTTGAACCTTTTTTTAAATTCGTTTTTTGTGTTGCCTCTTCTTCTATAGATTTACATATTTTATTGTTTTCATCGTCCAAAATTATGAAATTTCCCCATCTTGGAAATTCAGGGGGAACAGGATTATTTTTCAGCCAGTTACCATTAACATATTGATAAAAATCCTGACAGGGCAACACACTTTCATCAAAATTGGCTTTATTAATGCCTCTCATGGATTCGATTACCGGATCCTTTTGCGAATATGCATTTGCTGCAACGAAAAGCAAGCAGATTATTATTATTTTATACATTATATAGATTGTTTTAAGTTATTTAAATATATAGTAATTAAATATGATTACATAATAATTTATTTTGATTATTTATCTGATTTTACTTTCTATGATTTTTGTTAGATTTTCGAATGCTCTGAGCTCTTTTAATTTAACATTTAACATTTAACATTGCTCTTAAGCGTTTTTCTGCCTTAAAATCTCATACAAAAACACCCCGGTTGATACTGATACATTCATAGAATCAAGTTTTCCGGACATAGGAATTCTTACAATAAAATCACATTTATCTATTAAAGATTTTCTTACTCCTTTACCTTCATTCCCGATTAAAAGCCCTATCGGCATCTTAAAATCCATCTCGAATATAGTTTTGCTTGCTTTCATTTCCGTTCCAACAATCCAGTATCCGTTATTTTTTAAATAATTTATACTGTTATTTAAGTTTGTTTCTTTTGCAATAGGTATATAATTGACTGAGCCGGATGAAGTTTTAATTACAGTATGGTTCACTTCGGCTGAATTATGCCTCGGAATAATAATTCCATCTGCACACAAACAAACAGCAGAACGGATTATCGCACCGAAATTGTGCGGGTCTGTAATTTCATCAAGAATCAATACAACAGGATTGATAATTTTTTTATTATCTTCGACCAATTTATTTAATGGCTTATATTCATAATCTTTCATGAAACCAACTACACCCTGCGAAATGCCTTCCTCCTTATTTTTATTGTCAAAATATTTTACAAAATCATATCTGTTCAGGTATATTTTGTGTATACCATTTTCTTCCGCAAGATGCACAATTTGTTTAAGTCTCGGCTCAGGTTTTAATGTCTTGAGCAGAATTATTTTATTCAAATCTTTAGGTGTTGAACTCAGAATCTCAAGTATCGAATTTTTTCCTATTACAATCATAATTATTATTAATATTCATTGAAATTACTGCAAATTTAAATAATGTTAAACATAAATAAAAATCACAACCCTGACAAAATTCATAAATCCTAATTATCTAATCACTAAAAACTATTCTATTTCCATTTAATTTTAGCAATATGATTTATAATTTCAAGAAATGAACTTAAAAGATTTTACCTTTGAACCCCTCTCCTATCAGGAGAGGGGCAGGGGTGAGGTTTTAAAGGAGCTTGTTTAAACTTTATTGAAACAAAAAATTTAACAATATTATTTTTATTATATAATTAATGAAAATAAGAAAAAGCTAAATGAGAAATAATAAGATTTAAAGAAATTAATAATTACGCTCTTACCCCTCTCCTATCAGGAGAGGGGCAGGGGTGAGGTTTTAAAGGAGCTTGTTTAAACTTTATTGAAACAAAAAATTTAACAATATTATTTTTAATATATAATTAATAAAAATAAGAAAAAGCTAAATGAGAAATAATAAGATTTAAAGAAATTAATAATTACGCTCTTACCCCTCTCCTATCAGGAGAGGGGAAAAAAAATACTTTATGAACAATGACGAAATAAAAATATTAATTAGAGAAAAATTTCAGGATTTAAAAGCTGAAAAGGGTGTGCTGTATGTAGTTTCAACTCCAATAGGTAATTTTGAAGATATTTCCTTTCGCGCATTATATATTCTTGAAAATGTGGATTTAATCGCCTGTGAAGATACTCGCGTGACAGGAAACCTTTTATCACATTTCGGAATCAGAACTAAAATGATGAGCTATTATTCGAATGTTGAAGAAAATAAACTTGAACATCTTATAAGCGAGTTGAAAAATGATAAATCTGTTGCTCTCGTTTCAGATGCAGGAACACCCTGTATTTCTGACCCCGGTAGTATATTAGTATCAAAATGCGTTGAGCAGGGAATTGATGTATTTTCAATTCCGGGTGCGAGTTCGATAATTAATGCACTCGTGCTTTCCGGATTTCCGACTGAAAAATTTTATTTCCAGGGATTTCTTCCTCAGAAAAAAGGACGCGAAAAAACTTTCAATGAATTAAAAAATATCAGGCAAACGATTATAATTTTTGAAGCGAAATACAGGATTAAAAAAATGCTAAAGGAATGTGTAAAATATTTTGGAAATCGTGAGGTAGCCGTTTGCCGTGAGCTAACAAAAAAATTTGAAGAAATCACACGCGGAAATCTTAAAGAAATCAACCCGGATTCCATTAAGGAAAAAGGGGAGTTTGTAGTTGTTATAAATAATAATTAGTTAATGTAACACAACATTTATGTTGTGACTTTTAAATAAATATTATATAAGAAAATGTCAGATAAAGTCAGAGTTAGATATGCACCTTCACCAACCGGTTATATACACATCGGAAATTTGCGAACAGCGCTTTATAATTATTTGTTTGCAAGACATCAGCATGGTGATTTTATTTTAAGAATAGAAGATACTGACAGAACGAGATACGTTCCCGGAGCAGTTGAAAATCTTATATCAACTCTCGATTGGGCAGGACTTGATTATGACGAAGGTCCTGTTAAAGGCGGCACATACGGACCTTACATGCAATCCGAAAGACTCGATATATATAAAAAGCATTCTGACATATTACTCGAAAAGAAAAAAGCATATTACTGTTTTTGCACTCCTGAACGATTGTCTGCTCTTCGTGAAGAGCAGCAAAAACAAAAACTACCGTTTGCAAAATATGATAAACATTGCCTGCATCTGCCTGATGAAGAAATTAAAAAAAATCTTTCTGATGGCATTCCTCACGTAATCAGATTGAATGTTGAACCGGGTAAAACAATCAAGTTTCATGATTTTATCCGCAACGATGTTGAATTTTCGAGCGATGTAATTGACGACCAGATATTGATTAAATCGGATGGATTTCCTACGTACCATCTTGCGAATGTAGTGGATGACCATCTTATGGAAATCACACATGTGATACGCGGTGAGGAATGGCTTCCTTCAACTCCAAAACACATTCTTTTATACGATGCATTCGGCTGGGAATATCCTGTGTTTGCTCATTTGCCTTTGCTCTTGAATCCTGACCGTTCAAAACTCAGCAAACGACAGGGAGATGTAGCAGTCGAAGATTATAAAAAGAAAGGATATCTGAAAGAAGCATTGCTTAATTTTATAGCATTGCTCGGATGGACGGCAGGGGATGATAAAGAATATTATGATATGGATGAATTAATACAAAGTTTTTCGCTCGAACGAGTAAATAATTCCGGCGCAATATTCGATATGGACAGGCTGAACTGGCTCAATGCGGAACATCTGCGTAAAAAATCTGATGAAGAAATCTTAAAAATGCTTCGCGATGAATTAAAAGATTCAAAATATTCTTCACTTGAATTTTCTGATGAATATTTAATCAGTGTAATCAAAGTAATGCGTGAAAGAGTATCTTTCATAAAAGAGATTTATGAAAAAGGATTTTATTTCTTTGAAGAACCTGAAACCTATGAAGAAGCATCAGTAAAAAAAGGCTGGAAAGAACAATCACCGGAAATATTAAAAAAGTATGCTGAAAAAATAAGTTCGATCGAAAATCCAACACGCGATGATTTTGAAAAGGTATTGAATGATGTTGCAACCGAAATGAATATAGGTAAAGGAACTGTAATCCATCCTCTGCGTCTCGCTGTATCAGGTGTCAGCGGCGGTCCGGGTATAAATGATATAGTTTATATCATTGGAAAAGAAAAAACTATAAAAAGGATTTTTAAAATAATAAATAAACTAAGCTAAATTCAATTCCTAACCTCATAGTGCTGTGAAATCGAATCGAATCTCGAAAGTATTTTTTGAGCTTTTTCAGTTGTATCATATTTAAAATAAATCAGGTGTATTTATTCGTAATGCGTCCACATTCTTATTACTTTTACTGTTTTTATATCCTTATATATCTGATAAACAATTCTATGTTGTATATTTATTCTTCTTGAATATGCACCGGTTAAATCTCCTACTAATTTCTCAAATGGCGGTGGGCTCTGCAACGGGTTATGTTCTAAGATTTCTAATATGGCGACAGCTTTATCTTTAAGCCCGGCTGATTTTAATTTTTTTGCGTCTCTTTGAGCTTGTTTTGTATAAACTATTTTCCAGTTTACCATGATAATTTATCTGCACATTTATCAACAGGTGTTTTCAATCCTTTTATAATTGATTCCCTCATGCCGGGTATAGAAACCAGATAAAGAGTTTCCTGAATGGCTTTCCAGTCATCTTCAGATAGTAAAACAGCATTTGTTCTTTTTCCTGATATATGAATCGGTTCGCTTGCTTTAGCTGTTTCGTCTATAAGTTTATATAAATTGTTTCTTGCCTGTGTTGCAGTTATTATTTTCATTTTAAAGTTATTTCTTTTTATAAACGTACGTAATAATGTACGTATTGTCAAGAGAATATTTCGTAATAAATATTCTTGTGCAGTCGTTGTTAGCCCGTTTATTGGCGTTTCCAACAACAATTTATTATTTCTTAAAAACCGATGTCAGTAATCTCGGAACTGATTGTTTATCATCATACCATTCTTTTAAATCAATTAATTGAAAATTATTTTTATCAGCACAATCAATAAAATCGGAAATATTATGTACATAGCAATTAAGCACAACAGTTCCATTCCCTGATTCAAATCTTGCTTTACTGCCAAGGTATTGTTTGAACGGATGTAGTTCGCCGATATAAAATATTCCTCCCTTTTTCAAAACCTTGAAAGCCTGTTTAAAACTAAAATTAATATTTTCTACGTGTTCAAGTATCAAACTGCAAACTATCAAATCAAATTTGACAATTGATAAATTCCATTTCTTTTCTATATCCTGTTTAATAAAATTAACTTTTCCCGATTTTATTTTCTCTTTTGTTTTATTTAACATTTCATCCGAAAAATCTAAACATGTAAGATGTTTTGCTTTAGTAAGCAGCCATTTTGTATTTTTACCCGTACCTGAGCCTATTTCCAGAATATTAGAATATTTATTTTTACCTAATACTTTTCTCAAGGCAATTGCTTCGAGGTCACGCGTCGGATTAATATTTGTATCGTAAATATCAGCCCAGTTATTATATGCTTTTTGATTATCCAGAATGAAAAAATAATTTAAGAATTATCAACAATATAATTATTGCTAAATTTTATTTCTACATATATTACTTTATATTCAATCAAATCAAAGAAATGAAAATAATTAATCCTTGTCAATCAGTTTCTTTCAGTGTAAATCTGTGGCAAATGCTCTTAATTATTTTTTCACTGCAATTTTCTTTTTAATAAAGTATTTTATTTTTTTGAACAAATATATTACTGAAAAACAAATCTGATAATTAATGGACGAGAACACAAAACCTACAAATTTTATTCGTGATTTTATTGACGAAGATATAAAATCAAACAAACATAACGGAAAAGTTATAACCCGTTTCCCTCCGGAACCGAACGGGTATCTGCATATCGGACACGCAAAATCCATATGTCTTAATTTCGGAATTGCAATAGACTATCACGGTCTTTGTAATCTCCGTTTCGATGATACAAATCCTACAAAAGAAGAAGTTGAATATGTAGAATCAATTGAAGAAGATGTAAGATGGCTTGGATTCGATTGGGATGACAGGATGTATTATGCATCGGATTATTTTCAGAAGTTATATGATTTTGCTGTTCAGTTAATAAAAGAAGGTAAAGCCTATGTTGACGCTTCAACAACAGAGGAAATAAAGGACCACAGGGGAGTACCGACAGAAGCCGGAACGGAATCACCATACCGCAATCGACCGATTGAAGAGAGTCTCGAACTTTTTGAAGGAATGAAAGACGGGAAGTATGAAGACGGCAAGTATGTTCTCCGCGCAAAAGTAGATATGAATTCTCCGAATATGATTATGCGTGACCCTGTTATTTACAGGATTAAAAAAGCCGAACATCATCGCACAGGAAATAAATGGTGCATTTACCCGATGTATGATTATGCACATCCTATTTCAGATTGGATTGAAGGAATCACACATTCACTTTGCACACTTGAATTTGAAATTCATCGCCCGATTTATGATTGGTTTCTTATCGAACTTCATCTTGAAAACAGACCCCGGCAAATTGAATTCGCAAGATTAAGTTTAAATTATACGATTATGAGTAAACGAAAATTACTCGAACTCGTCGAGGGTAAATATGTTGCAGGCTGGGATGACCCGCGAATGCCTACAATCAGCGGTTTGCGCCGCCGCGGATACACTCCGGAATCGATTCGCAATTTCGCTGAAAAAGTCGGAGTCGCAAAACGCGATGCGATAACGGATGTTGCATTGCTTGAACACAGCATCAGGGAAGATTTAAATAAACGTGCGCCGCGTGTAATGGCAGTATTGAATCCTTTAAAAGTCATAATCACAAATTATCCGGATGATAAAACCGAAGACCTCGAAGCAATAAATAATCCTGAAGATTTATCTGCGGGAACAAGGAAGTTGGAGTTTTCAAAAGTAGTTTATATTGAGCAGGATGATTTTAAGGAGATTCCTCCGCCGAAATTTAAAAGATTAATTCCGGGTGGTGAAGTCAGGTTGAAAAATGCTTACATAATTAAATGTGATGAAGTAATTAAAAATGAAAATGGCGATGTCATTGAACTTCATTGTACATTTGACCCTGAAACAAAAAGCGGTTCTGAGGGAAGTAAAAGAAAGGTGAAAGGCACTATTCACTGGGTATCTGCGTCGAACGCAATTAAAATGGAAGTTAGATTATATGACAGGTTATTTTTAGTAGAAAATCCGGATGCCGATGCGGAAAAAGATTTTAAAGAATTATTAAATCCTCATTCACTCGATATTCTTAATGAATGTCTTATAGAACCGGGAATTGCAAATGCAAAGCCCGGAGATAAATTCCAGTTTGAACGACTTGGTTATTTTTGTGTAGACCCGCTTTCTAATGACGAGAAAATTGTTTTCAATAGAACAGTATCTTTGCGCGACACCTGGGCAAAAATAGAAACAAAAAACAAATAAAAATTCAAGCTCTTAACCCCGTAGGGTTAAATATTTGTAGGATTGAAAAATTTTAGTTCTTAACCCCGTAGGGGTTAAATATTTGTAAGATTGAAAAATTTTAGTTCTTAACCCCGTAGGGGTTAAATATTTGTAAGATTGAAAAATTTTAGTTCTTAACCCCGTAGGGGTTAAATATTTATAGAAATGTAAAATTTAAGCTCTTAACCCCGTAGGGGTTAAATATTTGTAGCTCTTAACCCCGTAGGGGTTAAATATTTATAGTTCTTAACCCCGTAGGGGTTAAATATTTATAGGATTGAATAATTTTAGTTCTTAACCCCGTAGGGGTTAAATATTTATAGAAATGTAAAATTTAAGCTCTTAACCCCGTAGGGGTTGAATATTTATAGAAATGTAAAATTTAAGTTCTTAACCCCGTAGGGGTTGAATATTTATAGAAATGTAAAATTTAAGTTCTTAACCCCGCAGGCGTTAAATATTTGTAGGATTGAATAATTTTAGTTCTTAACCCCGTAGGGGTTAAATATTTGTAGGAAAGAAAAGTAATTTTAAGCTATTTAACAGAAAATTTAATAAAAGCTATGATTATTAAAAGAGAAAGAAATTTACTGAAAAGTGTTTTTGCCTTATTACTCATGTTCGCAGTTTTGTTCATAATTATTGAAATAGCTTATTACAAAATAAACGACAAATTTTTATTTTTCGAAAAAAATAACTTGCTTAAGATTTTCAAATAAATTAAATAAAAGGTTATATAGAATTATTTTTTTATTCTCTTCTTTGGTTTCTTTCCCAATCCCTTATTGAGAAAGATAATTTAAATACCGTTTAATAATAAAAAACAGGGAAGTGAGAACTTCCCTGTTTTGTTATATTATTTCAAATCAACTTATTTTTTCTCCCCTCTCCTTATTGGAGAGGGATAAGGGGAGAGGTCGAAAACCGAATAAATAATTTATTTATTCATAAAAAAATCAATACTTCAACTCCGTAGGAGTTGCATATTTGTAGAAAAAATTCATTAAATGTCCCAACTCCGCAGGAGTTGAACAAAATTATTCTTTTTATATAAAATTTCATGCAATATAATTAATTTTATGAACGTTACGTATTGAAACATTATTTTATTGTTGTAAATTAAAATAATTATAATTATAATTACAATATTGGAATAATTGTGGAATTTGTATATTTATTGGGCAGTTCCATCATTCAAGTAATTATTATAAGTTCGCATTTTTTGTTCTTTCGCCGAAAAGAACAATTCATAATTATCAGGAGGGAAAAATGTTACACAGAACAATGTTTTTCTTCGTTATCTTCATTTTGTTAAGTGCTACTACTTATTCACAGGAAAGAATTAATACACTTTCTCTCGGTATTGCACCGAGAATAATGAATCCGCTTCCGCCAACTGTAATACCACAAACCAGTCCGCTTTCCTGGAACAGCAGAGCATTTGGTTACAATGCTTATGGCGGTTCCATTGCTCTTGGACCTTTCAAGATGTGGTTGAGCACACCGTTTAATATGACATCACTATATACTGATCCTCAATCTTCAAATTTTGTTGAAGCAGGTTGCTTTGATGCAAACGGCATATGGTGGGGAGCAAGATATGGAAATAATGCTCTCGTAAAAATTGATACCACAACAGGAGCAATCACGCAAGTCGCCACAATTACCGACGCTACCTCCATAACAGGTTTGGCATGGGACTGGACTACCTCTACAATGTATGCTTCTGATTATAATGGAAGTGTAAATAAAATTGGTACTATCAACCTTGCGACCGGTGTATTCACGCCTTTAGGTGGAAATATCGGTTCAGGAATATTGATTGATATAGCCAGCAGTAATGACGGCTCTATATATGAACATATTATTACCAGTCCAACAACACAATCACAAATTTATAAAAATGGTACATTGCTCGGTTCTACCGGATTCAATGCAAATTATTCTCAGGGAATGTCCTGGGACCATAAAGTTGATAGCGGATATTTAGCCGCGTATAATTATACAACCAGTACAGGTGAACTTCGGAAAATTAATACTACTACAGGAGCAACAACTTTAATTGGAACACTCGGCTGTGAAGTTGACGGGTTTGCAATACCCGGAGCACCAGGACCACTAATAATTCATACGCCATACTCAAATACTCAAAGTTTAACCGGATCTTATATTCAAAATGCAATAATATCTGCGGCTGGTTCCGGGATAAATCCTTACTGGACAAAAATATTCTGGTCAAGAAATAATCCTGTCGTAACAGATAGTGTTCAAATGACAAATACCGGAGGAACAAACTGGACGGGAAACATTCCCGGTAACGGAACAATTGCAACATATAGATATTATATTAGAACGGCAGATTCAATAGGTAGATTTACAACATCTCCTTTTGGGGCTCCATCAAATCTATATACTTTTTCAGTATTATCAATTGATACTTCTAAACCTGTTATCACTCATTCACCTTTAGGAAATATACCGAAAAATAATTGGCCTGCAACAGTAAATTGTTCAGTTACAGAACCTTTCGGAATAGATAGTGTTTGGGTTCGTTGGGAAAAAAATTCAGGTAATTTTAGTCGTTTTAACCTTGCGCATGGAAGTGGAAATAACTGGTCAGGTGTTTTCAATTCAGATTCATCACAAGTTTCTCCGTACGATTACATATATTACCGAATTATAGCACGAAGCGCTTCCTCTCAACATACAATGGATTCAACCGTGTTATATAATTTTCAAATAACCAATAAGAATTTCTCATGTATCGGAACCGGCACATTATCTTCCAATTACCCGTTCGGTACATACTGGGAAGATGGAAGAACACAACTATTATTCCTATCTTCAGAAATCATAGGTGCCGGTGGTTTTTCGGGGCTTGTATATTCAATCGGATTTAATGTTATTTCTGTTGGCGGACCGGCTATGAATGGATTTACAATTAGAATGCAGAATACCCCTGTTACATCTATCTCTGCGTGGACAACCACAAACTGGACAACTTGTTATTCCGGTACATATACGGTATCGGGAACAGGATGGCAATATATTACAATGACTTCTCCAATCTGGTGGACGAGCGGTCAGAACTTATTAGTTGAAGTTTGTTATAATAATAACGCATGGACTGCGTATTCACCTGTAAATGCAACTGCTTCTACGGGAATGATGATTGGTTATGAGATGGACCTGCCGTCCGGTGATGGGTGTACAGAACCAACGTGGACAGCAACTTCATTGGCTTATAGATCAAATATATGTTTTAATATAGGACCGTACATCGAGGGAATTGAAAAACATAATGAAATCCCAGACAAATTTTCTTTATCCCAAAACTATCCGAATCCATTTAATCCAACAACAAAAATAGATTACGCAATTCCAAAAAATGGATTTGTAACTTTAAAAATATATGATGTGCTCGGAAGGGAAGTGAAAACATTGGTTAATGAAAATAAAACTCCGGGTAATTACAGCATAGATTTCAACGGCTCCGAATTTTCAAGCGGTGTGTATTTCTATAAACTTGAGTCGAAAGGATTTAGTGATGTGAAACGAATGATATTAATAAAGTGAAAAATTATTTTATATAACCCCTCTCCTCTTAGGAGAGGGGTAGGGGTGAGGTTTTAAAAACCCATATCCCTAATTCCTGATTGTGTATGAGAATTGTTTTTAGGTTTTTAATTTAATTAACTTATTATAATTATTGACAAACTATTCGGATGTGAGAATTATGTAATCAGTGAGGCATGTATTAATATTTTATCAATTAATAGAAATATAGTTAATATTAAATTTTATTTAAGGAGAAAATTAATGTTTAACCGACCAATGTTTTTTTCCATGATTATTTTTTTATTATGTACCAATTCTTATGCGCAGGAGAGGAATGACGGCATTTCGCAATTGCCTGCACCAAGACAGCTCAATCCGCTTCCACCGTCCGTGCAATTGCATTCTCCGAATAACTGGTATACCAGAGTGTTTGCTTATAATGCGTATGGAGGTTCAATTTCTACAGGTCCGTTTAAGATGTGGTTGAATGGAACAGGAATTACACCATTAGGTATCGACCCGACCCCTACAAACTTCATTCAGGCGGCGAGTTTCTGCGGCGCAGATGGAATATGGTATGGCATCCGTTATGGCACGAATGCTCTTGTAAAAACTGATACTTCTAATGGTACGATAACTCAAATTGCAATTGTAACAGGAGCAAATTCCATTACAGGCATAGCCTGGGATTTTACAACGAACACTATGTATGCTCTTGATTATTCATCAGGCGCAAGCAGAGTTGGTACACTCAATCTCACAACAGGTGCTTTCACAGGACTAACAGGAACATTCCCGACAGGAATACCGATTGATATGGCTTGCAGCAATAACGGTACTCTTTATGCACACGTTATTACATCTCCAACCACACCTTCACAAATATATTCAGTTAATAAAACAACAGGTGTTTTTACAGCTCTTCCGCAAACTACTGGATTTAATGCAAATTATTCACAGGGAATGGGTTGGGACCATTCAGTAGATTCAGGTTATTTGTTTGCATATAATTATACAACAAGTACGGGTGAACTTCGTAAAATCGATATTGCAACCGGTTTTACAACCTTAATTGCTTCTATAGGTGTGGAAGCTGATGGGGTGGCGATTCCGGGATTTCCCGGTCCGCAAATAATTCATACTCCATATCAAAATACACAAAGTTTAACCGGACCATATATTCAAAATGCAATAATATCTCCCGTAGGTTCGGGGATAAATCCTTACTGGACTAAAATATTCTGGTCAAGAAATAATCCTGTGGTAACGGATAGTATTCAAATGACAAAAACATCAGGAACGAATTGGACAGGCAATATTCCGGGGAACGGTACAACTGCGACATATAGATATTATATCAGAACAGCAGATTCAGCCGATCGATTTTCTACTTCACCTTCCGGAGCTCCCGCAAATTTATATTCTTTTTTAGCTTCAACAAATGATACTTCGAAACCGATTATTTTACATACACCTTTAGGAAATTGTCAAAGAAATCTTTGGCCGGCTACTGTTAGTTGTGCTGCGACTGAAACATTTGGCATTGATAGTGTATGGGTTAGATGGAATATAAATTCCGGCACTTATGACAGATTCAATTTATCATACGGAAACGGAAATAACTGGTCTGCTCCATTTAATTCAACTTCTTCGCAAGTATATCCCGGGGATATAATTCATTATAGGATAATAGCAAGAAGTGCATCCACTCAACATACTATGGATTCAACAGCATTGTACAGTTTCTATATTATCAATCAAACAATTTTTTGCATTGGAACCGGAACAACTTCATCGAATTATCCTTTTACTACTTATTGGGAAGATGGGAGAACAGATATATTGTTGTTATCATCAGAAATAATTGCTGCCGGAGGATATTCAAGCTTATTAATTGGAATCGGGTTTAACGTTATTTCTGTCGGAGGACCTGCAATGAGTGCATTTAATATAAAAATGCAATATACTTCAGCCACTTCAATTACCGCATTTACAAATTCCGGATGGACTACTTGCTATAATGGTACATATACAGTTCCCGGTACCGGCTGGCAGTATATTAATTTTACGACACCATTTTATTGGCAAAATAATCAAAACCTTTTGATTGAAGTATGTTACAATAATAATGCATGGACTGCGTATTCACCTGTAAATGCAACAGCTTCTACCGGTATGATGGTAGGATATAGTACAGACCTTCCGGCAGGCGATGGCTGCACAGAACCAACATGGATAGCTACTTCTTTATCCTACAGACCAAACATTTGTTTATTAACATACACTGAAGGCATAGTAAATAATAATAATGAAAATCCTGATAAATTTTCTTTATCCCAAAATTATCCGAACCCGTTTAATCCGAATACAAAAATAGATTATGCAATTCCAAAAAAAGGATTCGTATCATTAAAAATATATGATGTGCTCGGCAGGGAAGTTAAAACTCTCGTTAACGAAAATAAAACTCCAGGTAATTACAGCATCGATTTCATCGGCTCCGAATTTTCAAGCGGTGTGTATTTCTATAAACTCGTATGTAATGAATTTTCAGATATAAAAAGGATGATATTAATTAAATAATTTATCACATATAAATTTAATAACTTTTTATTAAGTTTCATTAAAATATAATGGAGGGTAATATGTTTAAAAGTAAACTTTTTTTCTTCGTTTTAATTATTTTGTTGTCCTTAAATTTAGAGGCACAAAATAAACTAAACCCATTAACAATGGGAATCGCACCAAGAATAATGAATCCGCTTCCGCCATCTGTGATTCAACCTGCAAGTCCTCTCGCATGGAACACTAATGCTTTTGGATATAATGCCTACGGTAGCGTTATTCCGGTTGGTCCATTTAAATTCTTTTTAAATGCTCCTTCCGTTCTGACATCACTCGCTGCCGACTCTTTGAGTTCGAATTTCATTCAGGCAGGTTCTTTTGATGCAAACGGAATCTGGTGGGGAGTTCGTTATGGTACTAATACTCTCGTCAAAATTGATACTTCAAGCGGCATTATTACACAAGTTGTGTCTATCACAGGTGCCACCACTGTGACAGGTCTTGCATGGAATTTTTCTTCAGGTGTTATGTATGCTTCAGATTATAATTCCGGAACAAACAGAATTGGTACCATAAACCTTACAACAGGCGTATTTACTCCGTTAATCCAGATTTTTGCAACTGGTATATTAATCGATATAGCTTGCAGTAATGACGGTTCAATCTATGGACATATGATAACAGGTACCGGTACTCAATCACAAATTTATAAAAATGGAATTTTACTTGGTAATACTGGATTTATAGGTTCATATGCTCAGGGTATGTCATGGGACCATCGTGTCGATTCAGGTTATTTAGCAGCTTATAATAATACTACAAGCACAGGTGAACTTCGTAGAATCAATACAACAACCGGTGCAACTACGCTGATTGGTAGTTTTGGCTGCGAAGTAGATGGATTCGCAATTCCGGGAACACCGGGACCTTTGTTCAGTAATTTCCAGATTCAAAACACTCAATCTCCCTGCGGACCATATTTGGTAACTACTCAAATACTTCCCGGACCTGCAACCGTTACATCAGCAAAGTTTTATTGGGCAAGAAATGTATCTACTATGACCGATAGTATAAATATGACAAAAGGCGCCGGTACGAACTGGTCATGCTCGTTCCCCGGAAATGGATTACCTGGTACTTATAATTATTGTATGCAGGCTGTTGACCAGGTTGGATTTGTTACAAAAATGCCGCCGGGTGCACCAACATCATTTTATTCGTTCACAGTCTCAGCTTCCGATACAACAAAACCTGTAATAACTCATACGCCAATACAAAATTATCCAAGAATAAATTGGCCTGCAACAGTTTCTTGTATAGCAACCGAACCATGCGGCATGGATACTGTATGGGTAAGTTGGAATATAAATTCGGATTCATATAATATGTTTTATCTTACTCGGGGAAGTAGCAACAGATGGATTGGTATGTTTAATTCAGATACCTCACAGGTTGTCCCGGGTGATCTGATACATTATCGAATTATTGCAAGAAGTTCTTCTGCTCAACATTCTATGGATTCAACTTCTTTGTATTCATTCAATATAATCAGTTCACAACATTATGTTTGTATTGGTGACGGAAATCTTTCTTCAATCTATCCTTTTACGACTTACTGGGATGATGGCAAAACCGATTTGGTATTTTGTTCTGATGAAATTTTAGCAGCAGGCGGATATTTGGGCTTTATCGAAAAAATCGGTTTCAATGTAATTTCGGCAGATACAATTCAACTGAATGGATTTCAGATAAAAATGTTAAATTCTACAGACTGCGGTCAGGTGGGTGTTAATCCCTGGACGGTCTGTTACAGCGGAACATATAAAGTACCGGGATCGGGGTGGCAGTATATAAATTTGACAACTCCATTCTTTTGGACACCCGGACAGAATCTTTTTGTGGAAATCTGCTATAACAATGCAGCATGGTCACAATATTCACCGGTATATGCAACTGCACAAACATCAAAAATGAATGGTTATTGTACAGACCTTCCTACAGGTGACGGATGTACCGCTAATTGGAATTTAACTTCTCTTGCTTATAGAAGTAATACTTGTTTCTTCATTGACCCGGGTGATAAAGTTAAAAATAAAACCGGAATAATTCCGTCTGTTTATAGTTTATCACAAAATTATCCGAATCCGTTTAATCCTATTACGAAAATAGATTTCTCAATTCCAAAAAATGGATTTGTGGTTTTAAAAATATATGATGTGCTTGGACGGGAAATAAAAACTCTCGTCAACGAAAATAAAACGGCAGGATATTATACTATTGATTTCAATGCGTCTGAATTTTCAAGCGGTGTATATTTTTATAGACTCGAGTCAAATGGATATGTCAACGTGAAAAGAATGATGCTTATAAAATAAAATTTTAAAAAATAATTATGATCTTAGACCCCTCTCCTTTTAGGAGAGGGGAATTGGGTCGAAGACTCGCCGTGGCGAGGTGAGGTTTTATAATGCTTGACAATCATTAATTTTAATAATTTATACAGCCCACGACTTAAGCCGTTGGCATTAAATTATCAGGGTGCGCATTATAACCGTTCGCTATTTGTTCATTATCCCGGACTGTCAGGATTTATCGGAATTATTAATAAATTGATTTTGAATGTATCTTTTTGAATTTAAAAATCATATTTTTGATATATTAAACAATTACTAAATACGAATTTAAAATATAAAAGTCCGAATATTTTGTTTTAAAATATGGGAAAAACAAAATTAATATTATTACTATTTACTATTATTGTTCCGTGTGTAATATCCGGATTTAATTTTATAAACAAATCGTTCAATTCTGAATCTAAATTATTTGTAAATAATTTTGATAGTTTTTCACTAATAAATAATTCAACCAACACAATAATACGATACGCCGATGATTTTAATGGAACTAATGATACTAATGCGCTTAAAGCAAGAGGTTATTTAATATATTACAGGAGTTCAGGACCACAAGGTACTTCAGCTATTTGGTTTCAGGGTAAACCTTCTTATTTTCCGTCTTATAACGGACCTGCAAATGGTTATGTCGCAGCGGATTTCAATTCTGTAACAGTTCAGAATAATATCGATAACTGGCTTGTCCTACCGAGAATAACCGGAGGTATTCTCCTCAATGATATGTTATATTTTTTCTCAAAAGCCGAACAGAATAATCCCTATGCAGATTCAATAAGGGTAATGTATTCAACAGTAGATTCTGTTCCAGAAGGTTCATGGCAAGAGATTGGTCGATTTAAAGTCAATACATCCGGTTTTTGGGAGCAACGGGGTTTTAAATCAACTGCACCGGATATTAATGGTAGATTTGCAATCAGATATTGTGTTGCAAATCGTGGTCCGAACGGTCAGAATTCAAATTACATAGGAATTGATGCAGTTTCAATTGTTACGGATACTTCTAAACCTGTTATAACTCATACAGAATTTACATATATTCCAAAATTAAATTGGCCTGCAAAGATAATATGTCAGGTTTCAGGACAAAATGGTATAGATAGTGTTTGGGTCAGATGGAAACGCAATTCTGGAAACTATCAGAGCTTTAATTTAACAAATGATAGTTTAACTCTTTGGACAGGTTTATTTAATTCCGATACATCACAGGTTAAAGTCAATGATTCAATCTTTTACAGGATAGTTGCGAGAAGTGCTTCACTACAGCATCCTATAGATTCAACCGAACTTTATAAATTTATTATATTTTTCACAATAGGTTCAGGTGACATTTCATCCGAATATCCTTTTTCGGGAAATTCAGATGGAAGAACGGATATGTTATACCTTTCTTCGGAAATATCTTCAAGTGAAATTTCTCATGGTTCTATACGCGCAATAGGTTTTAATATTAGATACATCATCCCTTTTTCATACAAAAATTTGCGCATAAAAATGCAAACAGTAAGTGATTCATCTATAAATTCATTTTCATATTCCGGTTGGACTAATTGTCTTGATGGAGCATTTGCTTCAACAAATAAAGGCTGGCAATTCATATCATTAACAACTCCGTTTTATTGGAACGTCGGACAAAACTTGCTTGTCGAAATATGTTATAACATGCCTCAGTCAGTTACTTTATTTCTTGTTTACTCTTCAATAATTTATAATAAAGTGTACGGATTTCATGCAAATTTACCTAATTTTGATGGTTGTACAGTATTTACAGCAGGTCAAAATGTTCAGTACAGACCAAACTTAGGATTTATTATAGACCCTATGAATATTTCAAATTCAATTAAAAATAAAAACGGTGTTCCGGATAAATTTAATTTATCCCAAAACTATCCGAACCTGTTTAATCCGAATACGAAAATAGATTACTCGATTCCAAAAAATGGATTTGTGATCTTAAAAATATATGACGTGCTCGGAAGAGAAATAAAAACTCTCGTCAATGAAAATAAAACAGCCGGATATTACAGCATAGATTTCAACGGTTCAGAATTTCCAAGCGGTGTTTATTTTTATAAACTTGAATCAAATGAATTTGGTGACGTAAAACGTATGATTCTAATTAAATAATTCTTAATTCTTAATTTTTTAATTACATTTTTTGTTTTAATTGAATATTATAAATTAAATTTTGCTGAATTTGAACTTGTTTTAATTAATGCAAAAGACAAAACCGGTTTTACTAATTACTGCTTTTATAATCTTGTGTGCAATTTCCGGATTTATTTTAATAAATAAATCGCAGTCTTCCGTATTTATTAATCCGAATTCTGAAAATTCGCAATCAGTATTTTCTATAAATAGTATAATTCGTTTTACTGACGATTTTAACGGAGCAAATGATACGAGCGCTCTAAATGCAAGAGGCTATTTGCTATATTTCCGCGGTACCGGTCAGCAAGGCACATCAGCACTATGGTTTCAGGGTGAGCCTTCGTATTTCCCTGCTTACAACGGACCTCAGGATGGATATTTAGCATCTGATTTTAATACTGTGACAGGTCAAAATAATATAGACAATTGGCTTGTTCTTCCGGTATCATCCGGAGGCATTTTATTTGATGATGAACTTTTTTTCTATTCAAAAGCTGAACAGGATAACCCGTATGCCGATTCAATCAGGGTTATGTATTCAGTTTCAGATTCTGTTCCGGAAGGCTCGTGGCGGGAGTTGGGAAGATACATCAGGTTTCTGGGAACAAAGGGGATTCAAAGCCACTGCACCAAGCAATATCGGTAGATTTGCAATCAGGTATTGTGTCGTGAACGGTGGTCCCTCAGGTCAGAATTCTAATTATATCGGAATCGATGCGATTTCTATAATCTCCGATACTACAAGACCGGTAATCACTCATTCTAAAATTCCCGACATTCCTAAATATAATTGGCCTCAAAAAGTAAAATGTGTTGTTTCAAATCCATATAATATAGATAGTGTTTGGGTCAGATGGAAAAAAAATTCCGGAAGCTCATCATTATTTAATCTTAATCGTGACAGTGCAGATAATTGGTCCGGAACATTCAATTCTGATTCATCACAGGTAAATGTTGGTGATTCAATCTTTTACAGGATTATAGCAAGAAGCGCCTCAACACAGCAAACATTGGATTCTACCATTTTATACGGTTTTAGAATAATAAGTCAGCATAATGTAGTCGTCGGCAATGATACAATATCTTCTAATTATCCGTTTTGTACATATTGGATGGATGGAAGAACTGATTTATTATATTTGTCCGATGAAATTAAAAATGCCGGAGGCTCGGCAGGTGAGATTTGTAAAATTGGATTTTACCTTATCCCTGATTATCCGGTTCCTATGCATGGTTTTAATGTGAAAATGCAAAATACCACATCTGATTCAATATCCGATTTTACTTATAATAATTGGACTGTTTGTTACAACGGAGATTACACGGTTTTAGGAACCGGATTGCAATTTATTAATCTGACAACTCCGTTTAACTGGAATAGTTCTCAAAATTTGCTCGTTGAAATCTGTTACACTAACGAAGATATTTATGATATTTTACCTGTATATGCTACAGCCGTTGCATACAAAATGGTTGTATATATGGTTGACAATTCGGAAGTTAATTTTTGTACCAGACAATTGCCCAGTAATCCTATTTTTTTTAGAAGTAATGCTTGCTTTGTCATAAATAATATTACTAATATTCAACGAAACGTAATCTCAAATCCTTCAAAATTTAATTTATCGCAAAATTATCCTAATCCATTTAATCCGAATACAAAAATAGATTATGCAATTCCAAAAAACGGATTCGTTTCTTTGAAAATTTATGATATTCTCGGCAGGGAAATAAAATCTCTCGTGAACGAAAATAAAACCACAGGCTATTACAGCGTGGATTTCAACGGCTCTGAATTTTCCTCCGGAGTTTATTTCTATAAGCTTGAATCAAACGGATTTAACGAAGTGAAGAAAATGATGCTTATAAAATAAATTTAATTATTTATGTCAAAAAGTCCGCCTCGGCGGACTTTTAAATTTATTGTAAAAAAAAATTATCTTATGCGTTTTTTATGTCTGTTCTTTCGTAATCTTTTTTTCCTTTTATGGGTTGACATCTTTGCCCTTTTTCTTTTTTTACCACAAGGCATTAAAGTGTTTTCTCCTTTCTGTTGATTGTTATTTTATTATTTAGTTAAATTTTCCTGAACCACTTTTTTAAATTCTTTCGATACTTTAAACTTAGGAATAAACCTTTTAGCAAGGTCAATAGTTTCACCTGTCTTTGGATTTCTTGCTTTCCTCGGTTCCCGGACAATATTTTTAAAAGTACCGAAACCGCGTATTTCAATCGAATCGTTTTTTTTCAGGCATTCTATTACAGTACTTATGAACCCCTCAATTACTATTTCAGTTTCCTTTTTACTTATTCCCGTAGCTTCGGATATTTCTGCTGCTATTTGTGCTCTTGTCATTTTGTATATAAATTAATATTTACTTCTCGAACTTATATTGTAAAATAGGTTTATTTAAAAATTCTTCTTTAAACTCATTTTTTAGTTCATTTAACTCCGAATGAGAAAAACTATTGAGAAAAATGTCAATAAAATTATTAACCGCTCTTTCTTTGACTATTACAGGTTCTCCTTCTATTTTTGCAATATTGCACGCTATTTTTACTGCATCTTCATATGTTCCCAGAGTATCGACAAGCTTGTGTTCGAGAGCCTGTCTGCCTGTGAAAACTCTTCCGTTTGCTATCTTGAGCAATTCATCTCTGTCAATTTTTCTTTCTTTTGAAACGATATCGAGAAATTGATCGAAGCTGTCGTTTACAATATCCTGAAAATAATCTATATCATCAGGATTCAGATATCTGAAAGGATCACCGGAATCCTTTAATTTGCCGCTTTTTACAGTAGTCTCTTTTATACCGAGCTTTTCAGCAAGATCTTTCACTGTAATAAACTGTGCGATAACACCGATACTTCCTACCAGTGAGCCTGGATTAGCAACAATTATCGTTCCGCCGCATGACGCCATGTAACTTCCGCTTGCACCGAGTGAACCAATAGATACAATTATAGGCTTACCCGATTCCCTTGTTCTGCGAATTTCATCATACATTTCCTGTGAGGCAGCGACTCCGCCTCCGGGTGAATCAACTCTGAGAATAATAGCTTTGATGGAATTGTCTTCTCTGTATTTCTTAAATTGCCTGATAATAGGTTCCGCCGTATATATTGTAAAATTTAAATCAACTACAGCGATTTTTCCTTTACCGGAACCATAAGTTTCGTATTTAAATCTTTTATCAGAATGTGAAATTGTTTTTGCAAAAAATATAAACGCTATACCGGTAAATATAATAGATACTATTACAAGGGAAATCAATATTCCCCAAAACCATTTCCAGCCGGAAGATTTTTTTTCGGTATTCATATTATTTGATAATTATTTTTGTAATTCTTCTTTTTTCTTTTTCACTTCGTCTCTTTTTGCGTCCATTCCCAATCCATCATAAGCATTATAAAGAACATCGTAAGTGGTAGTAAGTAATGATTTTTCAGTATCAGTCAACGTTGTTTTATTCCCTTGTATAATTTTAGGCAATGGTTCCAGTATGTCAACACATTTTTGCAAATTTGGTTTATAGTCACTTTTTTTATGTGATGTATCTGCGGCTATTTTTGCTGCTATCTGATAATTTGCATATCCCAGGTTGAATAAAGAAGCCTGGTAATAAATATTTTCCTTTGGTAAATAATTTACTTCGGTAGCTTTTTGAAACATATCTAAAGCCTGGTCCCATTGTTCATTAGCTCTTGCTCTCATACCGGCTTTATAAAACAAATTTGCTATCATAATTGCATCAGCTTTGCTTTTTGATTTATCGAGAATACTCGTGTAAACAAAAAGTGCGCTATCTGTCTTTCCTAAATAATTATATGCATCACCTATCATCTGGTAAGAAATAATGCTGTCGGGGATTATAGCGGTTGATGCTTTAAAATAGTTAATAGACTGATGAAAATATTTATCCGCCATTACAGAATCTTTTTTCCCGAGACTTTTTGTTCCGTCGTTAAAAGAGTTAATTCCAAAGTTATATTTTTCTGCCCAGTAAAATTTGATATTTTGTGCAAATTTATCCGAAATAGATAAACATGTCTTAAAAGATTTTTGCGCATCGTCATATTTTCCAATTTCAACTTGTGAATATCCAAGCATATACCATCCTTCGTCATCAGTTTTATCAGTTTCCAATCCTTTGGATAATTCTCTAACGGCTTTTTCATAATCCTTTTGCTGATATGCTAATTTACCTGTGGTAGATTCCATTGTAGTGCAACCATTAAAATAAATCCCACAAATAAAAAATATTAATCCAATAGTTACATATGATAACTTAGTTATCTGTCTCATAAATTTTTTTAACTCCAAAAATAATAATTTTAAAAATAGACTTTAAATATACCTAAAATAAGACATTTATTCAATTTATAAGTGTAGAAAATTTGTAAATATTTATTTTTTCTGATTTTTGACATTTTTAATCGGAATAATCGGTTTTGCCGGAAATGTTCCCGGTTTCCAAAACATATTTTGATTTTATAAATTCAAATTTTAACATTTCTATTAAACTAAATTAAAAATTTTAATGTCTAAACTTCAGAAAATAAATATACGGAAATATGAATAAGTGTTTAATAATGCTTATATTTATTATGTTTTTTAGCAATGTTGTATTTTCCCAAAATGTTAAAAAAGGATATAGATATACACCCGAAGAACTGGCAAAAATAAAAATTGATGAAATGAATCCGGTTTTGGATTTGACCGAAGACCAGCAGAATTATATATATGATATATACGTAAAATATATAAAAGACAAACGTGAAGATGAAATTACATACCGCTATTATAATAATGATATTAAAAAAATTATCAGGAAAGAAAGATTAAAGGAATTTAAGAATTCTCTGAAAAGAGTTCTTACTCCTGAACAGGTGCATAAGTTTATTAATTTCGCAAAGAGTAAATTTAAATAAATAAATTAATTTCAGATAATAAAATCAAAGTTTCCTCGTATTCCACAAACTCCTTCCCCCCGATTTTATAAAACCGGGGGATTTTTATATGTTAATGTTTTTTTTCGGTTATGCATTATTAAATTTAATTTTTCATTTACATTCATTAGCTTTATAGAATGATAAAGAAACTCTCTATAATTGCAGTAATAATTATTTTACTGATATTTATTTTTAACAGTTTTTTAATGCCGTGGTATGTAAAACACGCGGTTCTCGTTAAAGTACCTAATGTTGTAGGGATGAAATATATGGATGCCAAAAAAGTACTTGAAGATGGCGGACTCGATGTAAAGCAAGGCGATTTGAAATATGATGAATCGAAACCGATTGGATTGGTATTGGACCAGAATCCTCCTTCAGAACAAATGGTTAAATACGGCAGAAGAATATATTTGACAATTTGCGGAGGTGAACAATTGGTAGAAGTTCCGAAACTGGTCGGAAGGACTCTGCGTGATGCGCGATTTTCTTTAGAGCAGAGAAATTTACAGGTAGGTGAAATAGTAAAAAAGTTTTCGAATGAATATTCCGAAGATGCCGTAATATCTCAAATATTACAACCCGGCAGTAAAGTTAAAAAATCTACAAAAGTAGATTTAATAATAAGCAGCGGTCAGCAATTAGGCGATATAATGATACCTGATTTGACGGGTAAAAAACTCGAGGAAGCAAAAAAACTTCTTGACGGGAAAAAACTTAAGGTCGGTAAAATCACTTACCAGGCGAGTGACCAGACAGCAGGTCTGATCGTTGATCAGTACCCGACAAAAGATAAATCGGCAAAAGAAAATACACCTGTAGATTTAATTGTTTCAAAAAAACGTAAAACAGATAAGCCGGTAGATGAAGAAGCAGGTACTGAAAACCAAACAACTACAGACCAGAGTAAAGGGAAAAATGTTCCTGAAAAAACAGATGATAAAACGAAACAAAAAGAAAAACCTGTTTCAGTAAAAGATAAACAGGATAAACAGGATCAATCTAAAGATAATCAGGTCAAAGAAAAGACCGATAAACCGAAAGATAAAACCGATAAACCGAAAGATAAACCTAAAACCGATACGAAAGGAAATGAGAATAAATGAAAAAAATCTGTCCTTCAATTTTGTCAGCTGATTTTTCAAAACTTGCTGATGAGATAAAAGATGTGGAATCAGCTGGAGCGGATATTATTCATTGCGATATAATGGATGGTCATTTTGTTCCGAATATTTCTTTTGGACCCGATATAGTCGCAAAAGTAAATGAGATAACTAATCTTCCGCTCGATGTTCACCTTATGATTGACGATGCAGACAGGTTTATCGGGAATTTTGCTGATGCGGGTGCTGATTTCATATCTGTTCATTATGAAAATAATATTCATTTGAACAGGCTCATTAATAAAATTAAAAGCTTTAATGTTAAAGCCGGCGTAGTATTAAATCCGGCTTCACCGGTTTGTCTGCTTAACGATATTATCGAATACGTTGACTTTGTTTTACTGATGAGCGTAAACCCCGGGTTCGGCGGACAAAAATTTATTCAGAATTCATTCGACAAAATCCATGTTTTAAAAAAAATGATTAAAGAAAAAAATTTATCATGCCAGATTGAAATTGATGGCGGCGTCGGATTGGAAAATATTAAATCGTTATCGGTTGCCGGTGTAAATATGTTCGTTTGCGGTGCATCTATCTTTAAAAGCAAAGATAGAAAAACTGTCATTTCGAAAATGAAAGACCTTTTAGCTATTGCAGTTTAAAGAATAACTCATCAAAATGAAAAGCATATTTTTTAATACCGAAGTACTCGATGCAGAGAAAAAAATTATTACTTCTCTTAATATCCCGTCTTTGATTCTGATGGAAAATGCGGGCTATAATTCCTTTTTATACATTTCCGGTTTTATCAAAAAAAATTCAATAAAAAATATAAATATTTTAGCGGGTAAAGGAAATAATGCAGGAGATGGTTTTGTTATTGCAAGACATTTAGTAGCTTCAGGCAATTTTATTAATGTATTTTTATTTTATGATGAAAAAGAATTGAAAGGTGATGCATTAATCAATTATGAAATTCTGAGGAATCTTTCGAAAGAATATAAAAATTTAAAAATTATTTTTCTGTCGGACCTGAATGTTTTTAAGAGGGAAATCCGGTTAGAAGGCTCTTTGATTATAGATGCAGTCTTCGGCGTGGGCTTTAAGGGCGAACTCGATGCAAAAATTAAGGAGGCATTTAATTTTATTAATGATTTAAAAAAGAAAAAAATTATTGCCGTAGATACAGTAAGCGGATTGGCACATTATAATAAAACGGATGGTTGCTTAAAAGCCGATATAACGTTATCGATGGGTGTTAAGAAATATAATTCTGTCTTCTGGGGCGGAAGAATCGTAAGCGGATTAAATGAAATAATGAACATAGGAATTCCTGTCTCGGAATTTGACAAAAGAAACGAACGCCGAATTTTCGAGATAGAAAAATCCGATGTCGAAAAATTTATACCTGTACGGAATATTCATTCGAATAAATATACTAATGGAAAGTTATTCGTCCTTTCCGGTTCGAAAGGTTTTACAGGTGCGGCTTATTTATGCTCACTTTCTGCTCTGAAATCGGGATGCGGAGCGGTTATACTCGGAATTCCCGATTCACTTTACCCGATAATGGGGAAAAAATTAAACGAAGTGATTATATTACCTTTAAATGAAACAAATGAAAAAAGTTTTTCTGATGAATCTTATGACAAAATTAAGGAAAAAATTAAATGGAGCAATACCTGTCTTATTGGTCCCGGAATCGGAAGGAATGAAGAGACACTTGGTCTGGTCAGAAAAATTATAAGAGAAAATGATATCAATTTAGTGCTTGATGCTGATGGATTATTTGCGTTCAGGGAATATTTAACATTGCTGAAAAATAAAAAAAATAAAATAATACTTACTCCGCACTACGGGGAATTTGCAAATCTTGCAGGTATTGATATTAATTATTTAAAAAATAATATTTACGAAGCCGCAACAGTTTTTGCAAAAAAATATGGCGTTATACTCGTTTTGAAAGATTCTCCGACTATAGTGACGGATGGAAAAGAATTTTTTATTAATTCTACCGGCAGAGAAAATCTTGCGACAGTCGGAAGCGGCGATGTACTTGCCGGAATTATTGCAAGTTTATATGCACAAACAAAAAATGCTGTGGGTAGTGCTGTTGCAGGTGTTTATGTGCACGGACTTTGCGGTGATATATTATATAACGAAACAGGCAGCAGTTCCACATTAGCTTCTGAACTGATAGATAAAATTTCAAAAGCAAAAAAAGAGATATTGAATTGATAAATAAATATAAATACCATATCCCTTTGATTTTTTTATTATGTGCAATTTTTGTTGAATCTTCATTCCCCTCAAGTTATTATCCAAAAATAGACTTCGAGCTGAGTGATAAAATTGTGCATATTATAATGTATTTTACTTTGTTTTTTTGCTTTTATTATTCTTTTGTAAATCAACATAAAAGCCGGATGCTTAATGTCTATGCCTTATTCTTTTCTGTTTTGTTTACGTCTTTATATGGAGCAAGTGATGAGCTTCATCAATATTTTGTTCCCAATCGTTCCTGTGACTTTTATGACTGGCTGGCTGATTCTATCGGAGCTGTTATGGCTCTGATTACAATATATTTATTAACAAAATTTTATAAACCTTTTAACCGTTTTATTTTGAGGACAAATGATACATCTAAGTGATTTTGTAAATATCGTTCCGATTCTCATTATTGTTGTTGCAGCAATACTGACTATTCTGATAGATGTAATATTTAAGAATGGACAAAAAATTACCCTGTCAGTTTGCATTATTTCTGTGATATCGGCAATCATAACATCTTTTAATTATCTGAACAAGGAAATTGTTACTTTTAATGAGTTTTTGAGAATTAATGATGTTGTAATTTCTTTTTCGGTAATAATTTATGTTTCTTTTGTCATAACTTTACTTTCTTCCAAATCATATATAGAGAGAGAAGAAATTAATTTCGGTGAATATTATACACTTTTAATGTTCGCCTTATTTGGTATGCAATTAATGATATTTGCCAATGACCTTCTTATAATATTTCTCGGCTTGGAACTCATGTCAATATGTTTTTATATTCTTGCAGGATTTTTAAGAAAAAGAATGAAATCAAATGAGAGCTCTTTAAAATATTTTTTGCTCGGAGCTTTTATGACGGGGTTTTTGCTTTATGGAATTTCTTTAATTTACGGAGTTACAGGAACAACAAACGTTGCAAAGATTTTTACAAATTCAGGTGTGTTTAAAAACACTGTATTTCTGATTGGAACCGGATTGTTTGCGATAGGATTTTTCTTTAAAATGGGAATGTTTCCTTTTCAAATGTGGATTCCCGATGTATATGAAGGGTCGCCTACGATAATTTCCGGAATGATGTCCACAGCGGGAAAAATTGCAGCTGTTGGAACAATTGCTCCTATTTTGATTTCTTTAAATCTTCCGGAATTCAAATTATTTTTGTCTTTAATTGCGTTTTTAACAATGCTTTTTGGAAATATAATAGCGCTGTCACAGGTTAATATTAAGCGTTTGCTCGCTTATTCTTCAATTGCAAGCGCAGGATATATTATGGTTGCAATAGCTTCTTTGAATGATTTTGCTCTCCGTGGTATCGGATTTTACCTCGCTGCTTATACATTCGTGCAGTTAGGTTCTTTCATTCTTGTTTCATTAATGGAAAAAAGTTCGGAAGATAAAAAAGATTATTTAAATGTAAATATTGAAAATTATAAGGGACTTGCAAAAAATAATCCTTTGTTCGCAATTTTATTTACTTTGTTCCTGTTTTCTTTAGGTGGAATTCCTCCATTGGCAGGTTTCTGGGGTAAATATTATCTTTTTTATTCTGCAATTAAATCGGATTTAATCTGGATTTCAATTGTTGCTATTCTTCTTAGTGTTGTTTCAATATACTACTATCTTAAAATTATAGTTTATATGTGGTTTTATGAATCAACGGATAATATTAAAATTAAATTTTCTCCTCTCAGTCATATTGCTTTAATGTTATGTGCTTCAGGGACGATATTATTTGGAATTTACCCTCAACTGTTTTTTACAATTTTTAAAATGGTTGTAAAATAATTTACAGCCGCTAAATATTCAAAAATGTATTTGCTTTTAATGTTAAGTTTATTGTTTTCAAGTCCGGATTCTTCTTTTTTTAAAAAGAATGAATTGACAGGATTTAAAAATGCAATTTCCATTACATCGGACGGAAAAGGATTCTTATATGTACTGGATAATGAATCAAATGAAATTTCCAAAATTGACGATAAACTTAATATAATAAAAAAGGTCGGGAAGAAAGGATGGAATTCCGGTGAATTCGATTCTCCAACTTATATCGATGGTTCTTCGGGACTTGATTTGTACGTTTCGGACGGGAAGAATTATAGGGTGCAAAGATTTGATTTAAATTTAAGCTTCGTTACGTCATTAACAACTAATACCGTAACGTTTGATGATAAATTAAAATTTGATAATCCCGTTGCTTCCGTAATAGTAAACTCGAACAATTTGTATGTTGTTGACGGCGATAATAAAAGAATAGTAATATTCCAAAGCGGTTTGACTCCGTTAACTTCGTTCGGAGGATTTCAATCGGCAGAAACTCCGTTCGTAAAACCGATAAAAATCTTGAAGGATGGGAACAATTTGTTGTATATTCTGGATAAGATGCAAAATTCTGTTTTCGTTTATGATAGTTTTGGAAATTATATAAAAACATTCAATATTCAGAAATTAATTTCAATTTCTATTTATAATAATTTTTTATATTTTTTGACAGAAAATGAAATAATCTTATATGATTTATATAAAAAGGCATATGTGAATAAAATAGATATTTCTGAAAATTTCAAAGAAGTGATAAGTGATTTTTTAGTATACAGTGACAATGAATTTTTAATTTTAGAAAAAAATAAATTAGTTTTATATAATTTAATTAATTAGGAGGTAAAAAATGGCAAAAGGGTTAAACAAAGTAATGCTTATCGGGCATCTCGGAAAAGATCCTGAATTAAAATATACTGAAAAGGGTACGGCATATTGTACATTTTCGGTTGCCACTTCGGAATCTTATAAGGATGATAATGGAAACAGGGTCGATAAAACGGAATGGCATAATATTGTCGTGTGGCGGAAACTCGCGGAAATCTGCGGGCAGTATTTAAAAAAAGGCAGTAAGATATACTGTGAAGGAAAATTACAAACCGACAGTTATGAAAAAGATGGTGTAAAACGATATAGTACAAAGATTGTAATGACTGATATGTCTATGCTGGACTCCAAACCTGCAGGTGAAAAGACATTAGAAGAAGTTAGTGATAAAATAAATAAAGGCGAAGAAGAGAAAGACGATGATTTGCCTTTTTAATCAGAGATAAAAAAATATATATTAATTGCTTTTATTAAAATATTGTAAAACTTATGAAAAAGTTAATTTTGATTATTGTTTTTCTATTTTATGCCGGAATTGGATTTGCACAATTCGGAGATCTACTTAAGAAAGTAACACGGGTAACTACTTTGAGTGAAGAGGAAGCGATAACAACAAGCATAAAGGATGCATATCCTGTTGCTTTTTGGCTTGATGAACTCGATAAAACTTCTTCACCTGCGATATCAGATGATTATTCTTTTAATCTGGCTCCCGGATATTACAGGTTTTCGTTACAGACGTATTGTTTGCATGCAGGCACATACGCTCCGACTCAGGGAAGCGGATATTTGATAGCACCACTTTTAGGTAAAAAAAATAATCTGGTTAGTTCAATCCTCCAACGTTCCGCCGATCATTCGGAAATACAGCAGCAAGATGTGCAGCTGCTTATCTGGGATGTTGAAGCAGAATGTAAATTCAGTAACCTCCCGGTTGATTTTCAATCGAGGGTAAAACCATTATTAACTAATGAAGATATTGCTTTAATGGAAGTTGATGTTAAAGACATAGCTTCATCTTTACTGCCTGATAATTTAAAAGAACTCGCGCAGTATTATAGTAACCTTAGAGGTAAACTTGTTAATCCCGCAAGTTCTTATGAAGATATTGAGAGTTATGCTGTTCGCTCCGGGATTCCGGTTTTAGGACCGGGAAGTAAAAATGTAAACCCTGGAAATTGGGCTGCCGCAGGAAATGGGTTTTATATGAGGTCGTTTCCTTATAGTTATCCGCATAGTGATATAGAAATATATCGTGTTCCTTTTGTAAATGTTAGTTACGACAATAAAGGTAGAATCACTTCCTGCTATGATAATGAAAATAAAATAGAAGTTACTTATGAGGATTCTCCCGGAAGCGATATGATTACATTTAACGGAAAGCAATATCCAATCTGGAGATTCAAAACTGTTCATTTAACGGGAACAGACATCAGCCAGGATTTGACTTTTGAAAACCAGGGATGGATTATACCGTCTAATTTTGGTAAGAAAAAAAATAATTCAGGTCAGGGAATAGTAATATATTCAAGAGACGGCGATCCTTCATTATCGGATTATAATTCAAGAAATTCTGACCACAATAGTTTTATGGACAAAATGGAAAATTATGTGAAAGAAAAACTTGGTGATAAATTTAACGAAAAAACTTTCGGAGATAATAAAGATACTAAAAGCCTCGACGACAGGAAACATTTTGATGAAGGAATGAAAGCGGCTTTAAGTGATGATTTGAAAGCAAAAGGTCAATGGATTGCAAAGAACACCGAATTAACTACAGATGCATGGAGGGACGCGGCTAATGCTCTTGCAGGAAATCAGGACGATGCTAACAGGGATAAAAATTCTAAGAAAAGATTCGATCCCTCAAACAGAGTCTCAGCTCCCGGAAATACTTCGATGCAGAGATTAGGTACATCAATAAGAGAATATAAAACGCAGTAATAAAACAAATTTTGATTCGCAGGTATTTTGAATCGGTAATTTTATCATTATTTAATCTTTTAGAGATAAAATTAAATCCATATTGGCAAGAAAAATTATAGGTTACAACGTTGGAGAGACTGTGCGATAACGCTTCCTAAGGTCCTTGTCATTCCAGCGAAAGCTGGAATACAGACGAAATACCGGGTTTTTGTTTCACACTTTTTCTCAGATTTATCGTTTTCACACAGTCTCCGGAGTGTTGTAACCGGAGCATCTTGGTTCTGGCTTTGCCGGTTTATGTTATAATAATTGTACATTTATAATTGATAATTTATAATTGAATAAGTTATGCCCCCTGAAGAATTGATTGTTAAAGATAATATATTAACAATTCCGAACGTATTATCGGTATTAAGAATCATATTGTCTCCTATATTTGTTTACTTGTTCTTATCGGTTAACATAAATTACAAAGTGATATCCCTCATAATATTTTTTTTTGCTGTTTTAACCGATTGGTATGACGGATGGTATGCAAGAAAATATAAATCTATTTCAAAATTGGGAATTTTTTTAGACCCTCTCGCAGATAAAGTTTTAACTACTTTTGCTTTTTTGCTTTTCTTTGCGATTGGTATGATGCCTTTGTGGATGGTTTTGATAATTGCATTAAGAGACATTATAATTACTTTCTTAAGGTCTTATGATGAATATAAAGGTTTGATTATAAAGACATCCAATATCTCAAAAATAAAAACTTTCATTCAGATGGTTTACATATTTTTTGTTTTAGCTCTACTTCTTTATTCCTTTGAAATATCAGATTCGGTTTTAAAATTAAAAATTGACGAATTCCTGTTCCGCTCCGTATTTAATTATATCCTGATGCTCTTAGTGACTTTGCTGACATTGTATACCGGCATATCATATTTTATTGAAAAGAAATATTATGTAAAAAATGAAATTTATTAAAGAAAAAAAAATTGTAGATAATCAGGCGAAAGTTGATATATTCAGTAATATTTTTTCGAGTGTATTTTTTATCGGTTATATTCCCAGGGCGAGCGGCACATTTGGCAGTCTGTTCGCATTGCTTTTTTTCTTCATCCCGAATTTCAGTAATTTATTAATAATCATTCCCTGCACAATCATTATTTTTTTTATCGGAATTATTACTTCTGCAAATATGGTTAAGAAATATGGGGATGATCCGTCAGTCGTTGTAATAGACGAAGTAGCCGGAATGTGGGTTACAATTATAATATTGAAATTATTATTTTTGCAAACGGGAAATATAGGAATTATACCTTTGTTAATTTCGTTTTTTGCATTCAGGTTTTTTGATATAATAAAAATATTTCCTGTAACTTTTTTTGACAGGATGAAAAATGGATTTGGTATAATGACGGATGACGTAATGGCGGGGATTTATGCCGGAATTTCAAGCGGAATAATTTTATTGATATTAAAACAATTTATTAGTTATTAAATATTCGGATTATTTATGCTAAGGGTAAAATTAATTTCGATAGGTGACGAAATATTAATAGGACAAATTGTCAATTCTAATGCTTCGGTTATCAGCAGTAAATTATATTCTTCTGGCATACCTGTAGAAAAAGTTGTAACCATAGGTGATGCGGAAGAACCGCTTTTAAAAGAACTCGGAGATTCTCTGAATAATTTTGATATAACTATAATTACAGGCGGATTGGGACCTACTCATGATGATTTGACTAAACCTGTTTTAGTGAAATTTTTTAACGATGAATTAATTTCGGATGAAAAAGTTCTGATACATATAAAAGATTTTTTTGCTAAGCGGAATGTGAAAATGCCTGATGCAAATTTTGAACAGGCGCTCGTGCCGCGGAATTCCCGGATAATCTGGAACGCAAACGGAACAGCACCCGGTATCTGGATTGAAAAAAATGATAAAGTTATAATTGCATTGCCCGGTGTACCTCACGAGATGATTGTTATGATGGATAATGATGTTCTTAAATTGTTATATGATAAATTTTCGGGAAAAATTAATAATAACCTTAAAAGCAAAACCATATTAACAACCGGAATCGGCGAATCTGTTCTTGCTGAGATGATAGGAGATGTAGGTACTTTCATAGGCGATTGTAAACTTGCATTTCTTCCTTCTCCGTATGGTGTTAGATTAAGAATAGATGCAAATGGAAAATCCGAAAAAGAATCTTACGATAAAATTTATGCAATCGAAAATAAGCTTAAAAATAAAATCGGAAAATATATTTACGGGGAAAATTCGGATATACTCGAAAAAATCGTCGGCGATTTATTAAAGAAAAAAAATCTCTCTTTATCCGTAGCAGAATCCTGCACGGGCGGATTGATATCTTCCAGATTAACTGATAAAAGCGGCAGTTCGGAATATTTTAAGGGAGGTATCTGTACTTATTCAAATTATTCGAAAATATATTTACTCGATGTAAACATTCTAACGATTGAAAAACTCGGTGCTGTCAACGAAGAAACTGCTATTGAAATGGCTTTAAATGTTAAAGCTAAATTTCAATCTGATATTGGTATTTCAACGACCGGAATTGCCGGACCAACGGGCGGAACACCGGACAAGCCTGTAGGGCTGGTCTGGATTGGCTATTCCGATAACGAAAAAACTTTTGCCAGAAAATTTTTATTTGGAGACAATCGAAATATAGTGAAAATCCGAGCTTCACAAATGGCTCTGGAAATATTACGTCAAAAATTGATTTAATTTTTTATCGAAATTACAATTAACCGGATTCGTTGTATACTTATTTAAAAGTTGCAATTTTTCAATACTTCTTTTATATTTACTAAATTCTTATTCAATAACATAAATTA
>Ga0224522_1000122_pt1 | contig 38697 bp, 37 predicted proteins | sample CFST25metaG_FD_182733 | JGI IMG/M metagenome (GOLD analysis project Ga0224522, IMG submission 182733) | Peat soil microbial communities from Stordalen Mire, Sweden - C.F.S.T25 | ecosystem: Environmental > Terrestrial > Soil > Wetlands > Peat | place: Sweden: Norrbotten County, Stordalen Mire...
ATTAGCCATATTTCGTTTTGCTCTACATAAACAAGTATAGCCAGAGAATCAGTAGGTTCTGGGTTTTTTCCGTCAGGTAACGGAACAGGGTGCGGATCAGAAAAATGCCACTGAACGTGACCTATAACCACATCCTTTGTTACAAACCGGATGGTAACAGCCTTTTTCTCACATACAGCCGTTTTAAACATTGTATTATGATAGGTTTGGTGTGCATATTGTGATTCCTTTCGTCCTTTCCACCACATACCTACCACATTCACCCAATCAGTATTTTCTGTGGTATAGTTTTTCATATCATCATAATTATGATTGTCCCAGCTATATATCATAGCATCAATCTGCTTATTGATGGCAGCTTCATCTTTGGTTCGATCTTGAGCAAGGATGATCGCGCATATCAGCAAGAAAACAATTGTAATAATTACATTTTTCATAGCTTTTATTTTCTGGTAAAAGTAGCTCATAGAGAAGGTGAAAGCATAGTATAAAAGCGACATATTAGGATAACAGCGGGTTAAAAATTTTTACGGGTGATTTCAAAAGCTCAGATTCAATAAATGTGGGATTAACTCCGGCAAATTCCTGAAAGTCGCGTATGAGGTGCATCTGGTCAAAATATGCGCATTCATAAGCAATTTTTATCCAGCTAATGCCCGGCTGTTGTTCTTTTATTATCCAGGCATGCGAAAATCTTACCAAACGGGAAAAGTATTTGGGTGGTAATCCTATCCGTTGCTGAAATACTCTTTCAAACTGCCGGGTGCTTAAGCAGGCATCGGATGCCAGTTGGTCTATTTTAATTAATAATTGGTCATTTACTTCGGTCACTTCTTTTCCAAACAGCTCCAGACCATCAAATGCATCTTTGCATAAAAGCTCATTCATTGGTATGCCTAAAAAACGATATAACCCGCCCGGCTGAAAAGCAACGTTAATCACTAAATGATCACGCCCTGGAGTTATATGATGTCGATTGATGTTAGGGCCAACCACTATGGAAGGGGAAAGTGTTTCCTTTTTTTCCGTGGATATATCTCCTACCTTCACACGATCTCTTACATAAAACATAATGCTGTGTTCGGGAAGCGGTGGGATAGAGAAACCGTATGAGTTTTCCTTTGCCTCAAACTTCATCTCATTTATCATAATGTTGTTTACAAATCCTTTTAAGGCTGGATGCGGCTCGTAGAATTGTTGAAACATGGTACTCTTTATAGTATTAAGTAATAATAAGACATTCGGATCTGAATATACCAAACAACAAAGTTCAATCACAATTTGTTGTTTGGGATTAACAAGCCGATAACTCACTCTTGAAAATCTATAAATGATGTAACTCTTTTACTAAAAAGTGTAACACATTACGAAATTAATGAACCCACCTTTGTAATTTAAAGTTTAACTAATAATAGTAACTTTTTACCTATAATGTAATTATACATGAAGCTATGAGTTTAGCAAAAGACGAGCAAGAGAAACTTACAAGCCCAAAAGCTCAGCCGCCGATGCCATTAGGGTAACGGATATCCTGCCGGACATAAAATTTCAAACTGTAAACATGGCGCTTAGCAAATACATAGAGAAAAGAAATTTTAAAAGAAGTCCCGAACCTACTGGTGGTAATCCTGATATTTATAAACTTCGCTTTGTAATTCAGAAGCATGATGCTTCACATTTGCATTATGATTTCAGATTGGAAATGGAAGGAGTGCTGAAAAGTTGGGCAGTTCCTAAAGGCCCTTCCACCGACCCAGATATTAAACGCCTTGCGATGATGGTGGAAGACCATCCGTATGATTATAGAAATTTTGAAGGCATCATACCAGGTGGTTACGGTGCAGGAACTGTTATTATTTGGGATGAAGGTTTTTATGAACTGGCCGATGCTGATGGCAAGGATAAAAAAGCACAGGATAAAGAATTACGAAAAGGAATTTATTCAGGCAAGTTGCATTTTGTTTTGCATGGTAAAAAACTGAAAGGTGAATTTGCTCTTGTAAAAATGCACGACAGAGGAGAGAATGCCTGGCTGCTGTTTAAGGTAAAAGACAAATATGTTTCCAAAGAAGATATAACCTTGAAAGATAAATCGGTCATCTCCAGAAAAACATTGGGGCAGGTAGAAAAAACCACATCTGATCTTTATGGCGCAAAGCGTGTAAAGGAAACTGAAGGCAAACGCACAAAGTTTCCTTCTAAGTTATCTCCCATGTTGGCAACAATGGTTGATAAACCTTTTGATAAAGAAGGCTGGCAATATGAAATAAAATGGGATGGCTACCGGACTGTGGCATTCTGCAATAAAAATAAAGTAGCATTAAAATCCAGAAACGATAAATCGTTTAATGCAAAATTTTATACGGTTTATAAAGCCGTTCAGCAATGGAACATTAATGCAGTGGTAGATGGTGAAGTGGTTGTGTTGGATGAAAACGGCAAATCAAATTTTGGTGCCTTGCAAAACTGGCGAAGCGAAGCAGACGGAGAAATATATTTTTACGTTTTTGACTTGCTTTGGATGAATGGAAAAGACCTTACGCAAATTCCATTGTCTGAAAGAAGAAACATTTTAAAACATATCGTTCCTGAAAACAACGTCATTCGCTTAAGTGAAAATTTTGAAGTTAGCGGAATAGAATTTTTTGAAACCGCAAAAAAATTGGGGCTTGAAGGAATCATGGCGAAAAAATCAGATAGTGTATATTCGGCAGGAAATCGTTCGAAAGAATGGTTAAAAATTAAAGCCAATAAAAGACAGGAAATGGTAATTGGTGGTTATACCAAAAATGATGATTCATCAAAATCATTCAGCTCATTATTACTTGGCGTATTTGAAAAAGGGAAATTGATTTATACAGGCAAAGTAGGAACTGGTTTTAACGATAAGCAACAAATAGAAATGCTTAAACAATTTAAACCTTATATAACTAAATCTGCACCCTTTACAGAACTTCCGGATATTAATAAACCTTCTCGCTTTCGTCCAAATCCTCCTCATGCCACTGCAATATGGATGAAACCTGAAATGGTGTGTGAAGTGAGCTTTACTGAAATGACAACGGATGGAATTATGCGCCATCCATCTTTTGAAGCCATGCGCATTGATAAAAAGGCAAAAGAGGTTATTAAAGAAAAAGCAATTAATACAAATGAAATCATTACCCATGAAGAAATAAAGTCAAAAGAAATACTAAAACCAGTTGGGATGAAGGACCGCAAAACTTTTTTAAATCCTACTGATGAAACCCAGGTTCGTGAAATTAATGGTCATGAAATAAAATTCAATAATCTTAATAAAATTTATTGGCCAAAAGAAAAAATTACAAAGCGGGATATGCTCAACTATTATTATCAAGTGGCGACTTACATTTTACCATATCTCAAAGACAGACCACAATCTATGAACCGCCATCCGAACGGCATCACCGGAGAAAGTTTTTATTTTAAAGATGTAACAGGAACTGCTCCCGATTGGATGGAAATATATGAATATAAAAGTGATGCTGATAATCGGTTAAGGAAATATTTGGTGGCAAAGGATGAAGCAAGTTTACTTTACATGGCAACCTTGGGCTGTATTGAAATGAACCCGTGGCTTAGCAAAGTAGAAACAGAAGATTATCCCGATTGGTGCATCATTGATTTAGATCCTGCAGAAAATAATTTTAATCAAGTCATAGAAGCAGCAAAAGTGACAAGGGATATTTTGGAAAACATGGGTGTAACATGCTATCCTAAAACAAGTGGTTCAACAGGCATACATATTTACATTCCGTTGGGTGCAAAATATACCTATGAGCAATCTAAAGAATTTGCACGGGTAATTGCAACGTTAGTGCAAAGAGAAATTCCAAAATACACAAGTATAGAACGCATTGTAAAATCAAGAAAAGGAAAAATGTATATTGATTTTTTACAAAATCGACCGCAAGCTACAGTTGCAGCACCCTACTCCTTACGACCTAAACCCGATGCAACGGTTTCTATGCCGCTCCTTTGGGAAGAAGTAAAAAGAGGATTAAAAATGAGTGACTTTACAATTCACAATGTAATGGAACGAATAAAAAGTTTAGGTGATATTTTTAAACCGGTGCTTGGCAAAGGAGTTAATTTAGAAAAAGTAATTAAAACATTTAATAAAGAATAACATACCATACAAAATCGAGGCATTCAGAGGAAAATAGTAATAAGAATTTTAGAAAACAATTAAATGATTAAGATTATGAGATCAATTTGGACAGGTTCAATCAGCTTCGGGTTAATAAATATTCCCGTAAAAATATTTCCAGCAGTGCAGGAAAGTTCTCTGGACCTTGACATGCTGGATAGTAAGGATCATTCCAACATAAAATTCAAACGTGTAAATGAAAACACAGGTAAGGAAGTTGCTTATGAAAATATTGTTAAAGGATATAAGATGGATGGCGGGTATGTGGTTTTAGAAGATGAAGATTTTGAAGCAGCCGATGCCGTTAAAACCAAAATGATTGAGATAATAAATTTTGTTGATGAACAGGAAATTGACAGCCTTTATTATGAACAACCATACTATCTCGAACCCGAAGAATCGGCAATGACAGCCTACGCTTTATTGCGTGACGCTTTACAATTATCAGGCAAGGTTGGAGTTACTACCTTTGTGTTGAGAAATAAAGAAGGATTGGCAATTCTCAAGCCATATAAAAACGTAATTGTTCTAAATCGTATTCGTTTTTCACAGGAAATAAGAGAACCTTCTGAATTAAAATTACCACCTGTTTCAAAAAATAAAACTAAAGAAATGGATATGGCCAATAAATTAGTAGCCCAGCTTACAGAAAAATTCAATATCGAAAAATATAAAGACACCTATACTGCAAAACTCTTAAAAATAATTAAAGAGAAATCAAAAGGTAAAAAAATCACAGTTCCAAAAATGAAGGTTGTTTATAAACAAAGTGACAATTTAATGGAAATGCTGAAAGCAAGTTTGGGAACTAAGAAAAGGAAATTAGCATAAGGCCATGCCCGGGTGCCACAGTGAAAATCTGAGTATAGGAAGTAATAAGCCGTAAAGATTCCGTATAGCTAAATTAAGATACGTGAATTATGTAATCATTTTTGAAAATAATATAATAACCCTAAAACCTAGAATATTGAACTTTGGCTATTATAAATAAATAAAGTATTCATGAAACCCATAAAAAGAAAAAAAGTTGATAATTCTAAGACCAATGACCTTGCTAAAAACACAGTGAACGGGCAGGATGAGTTTTTAACCACAAATCAAGGCCTTCGAATTAATGATGATCAAAATTCTCTAAAGGCAGGTGAACGGGGTGCAACACTATTGGAGGACTTTCAGTTACGTGAAAAAATTACTCATTTTGATCATGAAAGAATTCCGGAACGTATTGTTCATGCCAGAGGAAGCGGAGCGCATGGTTATTTTGAATTGAGTGAATCCATGACAAAATATACAAAGGCTAAATTTTTGCAAACTCCCGGCACGCGAACCCCTGTGTTTGTAAGGTTCAGCACAGTTGCCGGTTCGCGCGGTTCATCAGACCTGGCACGTGACGTAAGGGGATTTGCAGTAAAATTCTACACCGAAGAAGGTAACTATGATCTGGTTGGAAATAATATGCCGGTCTTTTTTATCCAGGATGCTATAAAATTTCCTGATCTTATTCATGCAGTTAAGCCAGAACCTCATAATGAAATGCCCCAGGCAGCATCCGCTCATGATACTTTTTGGGATTTTATTTCGCTCACGCCTGAAAGTATGCACATGATAATGTGGGCAATGAGTGACAGGGCTATTCCCCGAAGTTTACGAATGATGGAAGGATTTGGCATTCACACATTTCGTTTTGTAAATGAAAATAATAAATCAGTATTTGTAAAATTTCACTGGAAACCTTTGCTGGGTGTGCATTCTGTTGCGTGGGATGAAGCACAGAAAATTTCAGGTAAGGACTCTGATTTTCACCGCAGGGATTTATGGGAAGCAATAGAAACAGGCAATTTCCCCGAATGGAATTTTGGTATTCAGATTGTTGAGGAAAAAGACGAATTCAAATTTGATTTTGATTTGCTCGATCCCACTAAGCTTATTCCTGAAGAAATTGTTCCTGTAAAAATTATCGGGAAATTAGTTTTGAATCGTAATCCCGAGAATTTCTTTGCTGAAACTGAACAGGTTGCATTTCATCCGGGCCATGTAGTATCAGGGATAGATTTCAGCAATGATCCGTTGCTGCAAGGACGCCTATTTTCTTATACCGATACACAGCTTAGCAGATTAGGGAGCCCTAATTTCCATGAAATCCCGATTAACAGGCCAATAGCGCCGGTACATAATAATCAGCGAGACGGACACATGCGTCAGACCATAAACACCGGACAATCAAGCTATCATCCTAATACGACAGGAAATGGTTGCCCCTTCCAGGCAAAAGCGATCGAAGGTGGTTTTGTTTCATACAATGAACATATTGACGCAAAAAAAGTGAGGGCGCGAAGTCAAAGCTTTTTTGACCATTTCAGCCAGGCAACTTTATTTTTCAGCAGCCAGAGTGAACACGAGAAAAATCATATTATTGATGCTTTCCGCTTTGAGTTAGGAAAGGTTGAATCGGCTGTCATACGTGAACGTATAGTTGGTATGCTGAAACAGGTTGATGAAACTCTTGCATCAAAAGTCGCAGAAGGTTTGGGCATTCTTGTACCCAAAGCCAATGTGAAACTCCTTAATCAAAATATTCCGGCTGATGGTGATCCTAAAAAATATCAACCCATTCTTGTCAAACAAACATTAAAAAGGTCTAAAGCTCTTAGTATGGCATCCACAGTGAAGGATACTATTAAAACTAGGCTGATAGCTATACTTGCAGCAGATGGGGTTGATGAGGCATCCATGAATAGCATGAAAATATCCCTTGAAAAAGCGGGAGCACGAATAAAAATCATCGCTCCTCATCTAGGCAACATTATTTCATCCGGAGGCAAGCCAGTAAAAGTTGATCAGAGCCTTTTAATAGCAGCTTCCGTTCTGTTTGATGCTGTATATATACCTGACGGGGTGAAAAGCGCCTCCGGCCTGAAAGAAAATCCTAATGCCGTCACTTTCATAAATGAAGCATATTTGCATTGCAAAGCAATTGCGGTAAAGGGAGTAGGTGTGGAGTTTTTGCAAATAACTGAAGCTGGTTTTGGAATTACTGGCAAAAATAAATCCTTTAATAGAAAGGGGGTGTTGATTAACTGCACGCCAAAAGAATTTGTGGAAGCAATTGCCCAGCATCGCTTCTGGGACCGCGAAAATTCACGCAGATCTTCGTAACCCAAATCACAAACATAAACATTTAAAAACTTTAAAAAGATGAATAAAGATTCACAGCATTTGCTTATAAAAAATGACCATAACAAGATTTTTCGTAAAACTTCAAAATTTTTTAATCTGATTTTAGCTTTATTCCTAGGTTTGTCTGTAAGTTCATGTAGCATTATAGGTGGAATCTTCAAAACAGGCATAGGCGTAGGTATTTTCATTACAGTTGCAGTGATAGTACTCGTTATTGCACTGATTTTAAGGGTGGGAAGAAGGAATAAATAACTTACCCTTCCTTTCACATATGAGGATTTTGGACGAACACGTGTACGCTCGAGCCCTCGTGGCAGTCTGTCGCCTTCGCTAAAATTGCCCACCGGGCAATTTTTTAACGCTCGGCCCGGTTCGAGCCCAGCTGGGCCCACCTTCGCCCTCCGAAGCTTTAGCGTAGGAGGGCTTTTTCTTTTCATCTTATTCTGTTTTAGGTGTATACGTTGAGATACACTAAATGAAATTCTCAGCCTTAACCTTAACCTCAACCTTAGAAGTCTGCGCCAGGTTTGAGCCAGGTTTTAGACAAAAATGGGATGTTTTTATTATATTTTCACTTCCTTTCAGGTTACAATAAGTTCTAATAATCTCGCCGAAAAAAATAGTTTAAATTTAAACAAAGGGCGGTAAAAATTAACCTGTCCTGCCAAGACAATCAACTGAAATGCAATAATAAACCATTAAAAAATTACTGCGCTCTCAGGCATGGAGTTCGCAACATCAACCTTCATTGTGAGTACCCCATTCAGTGTCAATTGCATCAAAAAGCTTTTACGCAATAGAAGATTCCTTAGATGATCAACTCAAACACTTTTTATCAGATACCCGATATTAATCGATATTTTACTCTTTCTGACTAGCTATTTTACAATTTCTGGATTTAGCATGAATTGATGCGAGTCTGCAAATGTGCCAGGCAATTGCATGAAAGCACTACCGATAGTATTTATCCATTTCATCATAATTTACACTAATAACATTCATAAATGAAGAAAATAACAAGTTCACATTATCCTCGGGCTAAAGTATAAAACATCGCAACCGCAGATACCAGCATAACTATGAATGTAATCCAAACTGTAGTATTAGATAACCACCCACTGCGGTATTCACCCATAATTTTTTTATTGCGGGCGATTCTGGCGATTAAAAAGATTAAAGGTACAGCGGCCACCCCATTAAAAACAGCAGTAAAAACCAGGGCTTTAATCGGATCAATGCCCATAAAATTAATCATTAAACCAATAAGCGTTGCAATAGTAATTACGCCATAAAAACCATGAGCTTTCTTTAATTTGAGGTTAAGCCCTTCTTTCATGTTAAAGGCTTCAGATAAGGCATAAGCTGCCGAACCGGATAATACTGGTATGCCTAATAAACCAAGACCAATGATGCCGACAGCAAAGATTAATTTGGCTAAGAAGCCGGCATGAGGAAAAGTCTGAACAAGAGGTTCCAGAGCTTTGGCGGCATCGGCTGCAGATCTGATGTCAGTAACGCCATTCTGATGTAAAACTGTGGCGGCCACTACAATTATTGACCATGTAGCAATTTCAGAAAATACCATGCCTGAGAAATTATCGATACGCAGATTTCTGATAAATTTTCCTCCGATTTTAGGCTTTCCATATCGACTAATTAAATGGAGCTCTTTTTCCTCCTCAACTTCTTCCGAAGCTTGCCAGAAAAACATATAAGGAGAAATTGTTGTACCTAAGACTCCGGTAATGATGAAGAAAAATTCAAAATTTAATTCCACATGAGGCCAAAAAGTAGCGACAAGAATCGTATGCCAAGGCTGACTAACTATAAAAACCGTTAGTGGATAGGCAAGTAGTGACAAAGCCAACCATATTAAGATACGTGAATAAACCCGGTAGGAAGTGAAAATTTCGAGAATTAAAATCAGAGCCGTAAACCCTAAAGTTAAAATGACAAAATTGATTGGAATTATCAGTTGGGCCGCGGCCGCAAGAGCGCCAATATCCGCGCCGATATTAATTGTATTGGCAACAACCACAAGTAATACAGCAGCATAAAGAACTTTTTTGCTATAGTTAGTTTTTATTACTGCTGCCAAACCGTGACCGGTTACGGCGCCAATCCGAGCGCAGGCTTCCTGAATAGCTGTCATAAGCGGTAGCATAACTATCACTGTCCATAATTGACCATAGCCGAATTTGGCCCCGGTTTGAGTATACGTAGCGATTCCTGAAGGGTCATCATCAGCCGCTCCAGTGATTACCCCAGGCCCGAAAACCTTTAAATATTTCTTTAGTTTTAAAAAAGTTTTTTTCATAGCGAACTAAATAATCCTCCTTTTTTAAGAAAAAGGTGAGGGTGTTTTTTCAGTGCCAAGCTGTTACAATTTTATACGCAAACCTTAAACGTATCTTTTATGAATTCTCGTGAGTCAGGTGACGCAAGCAGGAGATTGGTATTTCCGTAAGTAAATTCATTCCGGTTAAATAAAATATTCTCTATTAGATAGTCAATCAGGCAATAAGGTGTACCAGTGAAAACCATTGATTTTTGTCGGTATAAACTGCATTAATTTTCAAGCCTGTAATACCTGCAAAATCTAAAATGTGCCAGTGGGTATATTTATGTGAGTTTTCAGTATGAATGGTTTCTCCTTCTTTTATCCGGATATTATCCGGCAGATACATACACTTGACATCTAAATCCTTAAGTGCTCTAAGGTGCATCTCTATTCTGGCTTTTGGTTGGTTATAATAAGCTAGATGTTCAAAACTGTCGGGGTTAAAAGCTGTTTTAACATATTGGTTCACAACATTCAGAATATTTTTATTGAATGCTGCTGTAATGCCCTTATTGTCGTTGTACGCATTTTCTAAAACTTTTATATCCTTTGCCATATCAAGCCCGATCAATAACTGGTCGCCATGATTCATGATGTCTTTTAAATCCAATAAAAATTGAACTGATTGCTTCCGGGTAAGGTTGCCCAGCGTACTCCCGAAGAAACAAAATAACCGGTTTATATTACCTGGGATTACTCTGAGATGTTTAAGGAAATCGGCAATCAGGCCATGAATTGTAATGTCAGGGAATCGTTTAACTAGCATCTCTGCCGATTTTGAAATGGCAGCATGACTTACATCAACCGGGATATAACGTACAGTAGCCATGTTTTCAAAAGGTATTGCATCGAGAAGTATTGATATTTTTGAACAATCGCCACTTCCGAGTTCAACTATATCAATGTTTCTCAAGGTTTTTGAGATTTGTGGTGCAATTTCTTTTAACAGAGCTTTTTCGGTGCAGGTAGGATAATATTCCGGTAAACCGGTAATATCTTCGAAAAGTTTAGATCCATTTTCATCATAAAAAAATTTACTCGGAATATACTTTTGTTGAGAAGAAAGTCCATCGATTATCTCGGATACTACTTCTTCATTCTTTGTGTTGCATAAATAATTCCTGATAGCAATTTGCTTTCTGATAATGGCAGATGTTTCAGGAAAATTCATTTTAATTCATTTATAAGTAAAAAATATTTCTACTACTGTGTAACAAGGTAATTTACCGGAATGCCTGTTTCTATAGGATTGTTCGGATCGCTGCTCCACTCAAACCAACCACCATCGTACACTGAAACGCGTGGCCAACCCATTAACCAAGCGTTGTAGAATGCTTCGCTGCCACGCCACCCTGTTCCGCAATAAAATGCATTGTGCTTTTCGCGTGAAAGACCTGATTTTATCAGGTTTTCTTCTATCTCGTGATATTCACGTGTTGTATGGTCGAGGTTGCAGTAATTTTCCATATGATAGGCATCGCTGCCACAGTCGCTGAATATTGCACCGGGAATTCTTCCTTTTTTTTCGATATAATTATACCCGCTTACTTCGCCTATATACTCGCTCCAGCTTCTTACACATATCAGGTCTCCATCATCTGACCTCAACAATTCCTTTGCTTCCGGCAAATCAACAGCGAGACCAGGATTTGCAGGGATTTGAATTCCGAAATCAGACGCTATATTTTTGGGCACATCTTCAGTGTTTATTTCGTATCCGGCATCAAGCCATGACTGAAAACCGCCATTGAGTACCCTGACATCTTTAACCCCTGCATACATCATAATGAAAGCACATCGGATCGCACCAATATGCCCAGCAGCGCTGCCCGGAAAAGGATCAGCGTTGTTCGGGAACAGGAATTTACCATAAAGAATAACTGTTGTGTCTGAAGTGATGCCATGCTTTTCAAGTGCTTCCTTCAACTCTTCCGGAGAACGGCGGTTCCATGTATCCGACGATTCGAGTGCAAGGGTATCCATGTCAATAGCGCCGGGAATATGTCCGCCCAGGTAGGCATCGCGGTTTCGGTAATGAGCATGGCATATCACAAACTTAGAATTATTATAATGGGGTGGCGTTCCGCCTGAAATCAGTGTTTGGATCCATTGCGGGTAAACCAGTTGCGGGAACCTTTTCAGGTGTTGCATTGGCAATACTATATTTGAAGACCATTCTGTAATAAATTGATTATAAATGCTTACGTCGTTGTATCCTGCGTGTAAAAACGCTTTTGCCACCTTTTCCGATTCTGCATTATAATATCCATAAACAACAATTTTGTGTTGGGTCAGTATTTTCTTTGCCCTAATAATTTCAATCCAGTCTATATATTCTATCCATTTTGCAGGCAGGCTTTTTGCGCCTTTGATATGTCCGCAGCGGGATTCATTCTGCAAACACCAGCCATTATAAGCATCAATGGGTCGGATATCAATGATTTTAGTTTCAGGCTTATCCAGAAGTTGAAATACTTCGTTAGTTGAAATTTCTTTTATCATATTATACATAAATAGTAATGCTTTTCTGCGTAAAGCATATGCCAATATTGTAAAATCCGAATTAACCGGCTCGCCTGAATGAAGTTTTGATATCATCAACTTCACGGGCGAGTTTGATTGCCCTATTATAAGAGTAGAAAAAACCAAAGACCTTAACCAGCTTTTGCCGGAGTAAATTGACCATCATTGGCCGGTATTAAATGCTTGCCGTTAAATTATTTGTATCACCAGTAATCTGACCAGCATAATGTGATCAAGATGTCCTGCTTTTGCAATTGATCAGCTACTCCCTTTCTTTTTCCAATATTCCAAGGCTTTCTTTTCTAATTTTTTTAATCTTGTATAATAATCTGGAAACTCCTTTAAATGCGCCCAGGCAATTTTCCCAGTCATTTTTTTGTCATTTTTTGTAACGTTTGTTTCCGGATATTTTGTCCCGTGTTCAAACTCAACATTTATTCCCACTGTAAATTCATCAAGCTTTACATCATTCCAATCGATACCGAGATCATCACCGATCACTTTTGCGTTCTTTGAATTTAATTTTTTCATTTCATTTTATATTGTTGTTCTTTCATAATTAATATGCATTTAAGAATTTTGAGGATACGAAGTTAAACACATGTGACCAAATAGGTCTTACATAACTTCTGAAGAAAGTTATATGATTCACATATTTTCTGATGTGATGCTCCTTTATGATTGAAGTCTTTTTATGAAGATCGATTAACGGGTATCAGACTCTTGTGCTTTTTGGTTGGCCCGATGGGAAAAACAGTAAATTTCAATTTTGTTTAACCGCATATCCCATATACATAATCCGTGTACTGCAGCCTTTAGCAGTAAATTGCCAAAAACAAGTATCCATCCTGGGGTTATATTCTCTTTTTGGTAAAAATAAAAGTTGGGAAACCGAAATAAAAATCGTTTTGAGATCTCATGAATATCCTCTTCACAGTCTGAAGAAAAGCAAAGGTCAAGTAAATGAGCCTCGTTATTCCAATCTGTTTCCAGAACAGTCGCTATATAGCAAAGTCCAAAAGGTATTGGCCAGGGATGTTTGAATCTGTTAGAATTAATGAGTAATACCTTAGCCATAACTTAACTTAAAAAGAGTTATTGGGTTTCTCTATTTAACTATACAAAAATTGATGTTCCCCAGTTGACTTTGATTGCGTATTCCATGCAGGTTTTAAATATATCATAAGTAAACTCCGGAGGATTCAGATTATCTGTTGCCAGGAGGGTATTTGTTCTGTCGAAAACTCTGTTATCAGACAAATAAGGCCGGTAAGGTTCAATAAAACGATCGAATAGTTCTTCAGCCGGATTTCTTAATAAATCATCGGGCATCGGACCGTAAATAATTTCCACTCCAGTTACTTTCATAAGCTGTTCGTAATACTTCGCAATGATTTTCATTGTTGTATGAAAGGGGTTTGTCAGGTGGTAAATACCATTACTGGAACAATTCTCTATTATTTTAATCGTGGTATTTACAAAATAATCCACAGGGATAATATTAATATTCCCTTCATGGGGCAAGTATATTTTGAGAGGCAAAAAAAGATAACCTTCCTTATCAATGAAAATCCCGTTTTTAGCTGCCTTCAAACCTCCATTATTCAGAATATCATTCAGGTAAATATCCCTGATGGTTTGAGCCGATCGAACAGGGAAATACAAGGCGTTAAACTTAAGCGAGCGTCCGGATTGTGAATCTCCATAAACAATAGATGGTCTTATTATTGAAAGACAAATAGAATTTTTTTCGCAAAACCGGGATATAATTTTTTCAGCTTCAGCTTTACTCTCTTCATATACATTGGTAAAGGTTTTTACCGATGAGAGAGTTTCCTTGCAATATGTTACTCCTGTACCTGCAACGTATGCCGTACTGATATAATGGAAAAAATTAACATGCGCATTCTTTGAGAATTCGAGGATTCCTTTGAGGTTATTAATGTTTGCAGCCATAACCTTTTCACGTTTGCTTTCTGAAAAGCTGGTATCTGACGCGCAATGAATGACAGAATCTACAACAGAACAGAGTCTGGAATATTCTCCCGTCGGAATTCCCAGATTATCCTGCGACAAATCAGTATCAACACAAGTTACCTGATCCAAACAGCTATCAATTCCGAACCATTGTAAAAGTCTGCTGATCCGCTCCTCCAGAGATTCGTTTTTTGCTGAACGACCGAAAACTATGATGTTATATCCTTTTGAAAGTATGGCAGCCATCAGGTGGCTGCCCAGAAATCCGGTGGCACCGGTTAAGGCTATGGTCGGTTTATTTTCGAATAACAAATTAACAGGTTTTTATTTATGAATAGAGTAAGTTTTCTTTCCTGCAGAATCCCTGATACAATACATATGGATGGCCCTTTACAACTCCTGTTTTAACCGAATATTCATCAATTAGCATATTTGCTTCCATCCCTACCTGTCTTATTCTTTTAATCTCTTCAGGATCGTTATAGTCATAAAAGAAATCATATTCAAAAATGCATCTTTTCCCGTTATCGATTGGAGTGATAAAACCAAAATCATTGTCAATATGATGTTTTTCAGCGATTAGCCTGAATTTGTCAGAGAATTCATTAATTAACTTTTTATCAATAGGTAAATAAAGTAGTGCAGGCAAAAAAGGCTTTTTACGCCCCAAACGGGTACTCATTATCCTGTACATATTCAGCCAGACAAGATCAGTCATTTCAGGGAGTGAGAAAAGTTTTTCAAAAAATGGAATAAGATCTTTATCCACTTCCTGGGCATACAATTTTGCAGAAGGAGAAAGAGCTGTTTCAAAAAGCTCCGCGAAACTTTTGACTTTTAAATATGAATAAGGTTCGTCATCAGAAAAATCTTTAGCCATTTCAAGCCATTGTGCATTTTTAAGCGAAGGTAATCCAAGATACAGGGATCTGAAAAGATCCTGGTCAAAGAATGGATATCCCATTTCACCAATGGAGCGAATTGCATATTTATCTCCGATTACAACAACCAGCCAGGGTATATTTAACTTATCGATGAAAATATTTTTAATGTCTGAAGCCATTTTTTTTGTGGGAGAAAGGAATGTTGAAATATATTCAGCTCCGACAATTCCCAGGGCAAGTCCGATATGCCTTACTGAACAGTCCTTAATAAAATCAAGAGCATTATTGAGAGTTTCAAACGGAACGAGTATACCCTTTTCGTCATCAGTAACCGGATGAAGACGGATATCCGCGGAAACACAAATACCGGGGGAATCCTTATGTTCTAAATTTTTGTAGGAATAAAGATTTGGAGACGAAGTTTCATTAAGGTTAAATAATGAACCATTATGATCAATGAATTCAGCATTTATGAAATTGTCAGCGTTTATCCCATAAGTAGTTGAAAAAGTAGACATTATACCAGAACACATTATGTTAGCACACAAAAGAGCAGCAGGTTCAGCTGCGTTTATCCTGAAACCTCTTTTCTGAGCCTGTTTCTGAAGATCGAATGCTGCAACACCAGGTCCAACCTTTACAAGCCAGTTTTTCTCATCAAACTCAATCGTCTTCATTCTGTTAAGGTCAATTATCACACCTTCATTAATTGCAAATCCAAGAAGATTCTGACCGTTACCACGAATAGTATAAGTGATTTTATTTTTATTAAAGAGTTTAACAAGTGCTGCAATTTCTTCCTTTGTTCCCGGCAAGACGACATAAGCTGGTAATTTAGGATCGGAAATGGCGCTTAGATCGTGAGAATAAGTAATTGTAATTGCTTCATCATTTGAAGCCCAGTCTTTTCCAACAATTTTTTGTATTTCTGTGAGGAGTAAATTAGCTTTTGTGGTTTTGATCTTCCCTCCGTTCTTAATAAAAGTGGCCACATGATTTTTCAATGCTTCCATAACTTTTGTAGGTCGCATTTCATTAAGGAAGTAACACTGGTAATCGCATTTTCCACACATATTACAACTGTCAGCAATTTCCACACATTTTTCGGTCACAATAATTTTATTATCAGCAAGAGACTCATATAATATCATTCTGCCCTGAGGATAGAAGCTTACAAAATGTTTTTCCAGGCCCGATGCGCACACGCCGCTGCCTAGAAAATCAATTTTGCACATGGCATAATGCCGGCAATTTTTAGCTGTCTTTAAACTTTCATTCATGATATCCTTATTATAAATACAGAAATGGATTTTTCAGGTCACAGTAGCAACATTTACTTAAAGCTAAAAGTAGATAAGTTAATTTAAAAACTACAATGTGTGGCAACTTTCAATACTGTTTAGATCCATTCCAGATTTTTAAATATTGAATGAATAAATAAAGGTGTGTATAAAACAATTGTTTGGCAGCGCTAGCTGCCAATAATTTGGTTTTAGTTAATCCGGATAGCCGAGCAGGAGTTGGCTCGTCTTGAAAAAGCTGTCCTATGATGATGCTGCAAATTCTGTTCTACTTTTTACCGGCATTAGCAATTCGTTTAATTTCTTTTGCGATATCCTCAGGTGAAAGAATAAAATCTATACACCCACTTGCAATTGCGCTTTCCGGCATATCTGGTTGTGCTGCTGTATCTGGCTTCTGCGCTATGGTAATACCACCTACTTCTTTAATGCCGCATAAAGCTTCTGCTCCATCACCATCATAGCCAGATACAATAACAGCAATGAGTTTGCCGTCCCAGTGTTTTGTTAGTGAACGAAGAAAAACCGTTATCACGTCGGGCCAGCCTCTGGGTTTTGATATCGCCTTTAGGCGAAACTCATCATCAAGAATATGTAAGTCGCGCTTTTCAGGTATGATAAACACATGGTTGGGTTGGATGTCTAGTTTTTCCGTGATTAGTTCAACCGGCATTTTTGTATGGTGTGGAAGAATCTCATGAAGAAGGGTGGCTACGGTTCTCAGGTGATTAACGATGACGATAGCAACGCCCATATCTGATGGTAGATTTTTAAGAAGCCGGGTATAAGCGTCGAGTCCGCCGGCTGAACCACCTACACAAATGATAGGAAAGTCTTTTGCAACGCTCTTTTTATTCATAGATAATTCTTCTTAAGGCTTATAAAACACATATTCAATCCTGATTAAATTCATAAGCATTTTCAATATCATCAACATCACGGGCGAATTTAATTTAAAAAAACCTTTAATATTGACGACATTTCACCGCAATAAAATAACTACCAATATCCGGAGTTGAATATTTGTCGCAAGATTTGACTGGATAAATGTGATCTTGCTGGAATTCTATTGCCGTTATCGCAAACAAATAGAATCTTCAAATCAAAACTCCATCATGCAAGATCAACATTTAATTATTAGTCGAGTTAAAGTACTCTCTTGCCTTGAACGAGTTTAACAACTATTGCGATAATTGCTATAACAAGCAGGACATGAATAATACTTCCGGCACTAAAAGCAAAAAATCCGATTGCCCAGGCAATAATTAAAATTACTGCTACGATGTAAAGTAAATTTCCCATGATGTTTCTAAAATTATAATTGTTAGTATTTTAAAAATAATGTAACTATCTAAATATGGCTTGGATTTATGAGTTTTGCAGATAATTTGTTAAATACGCAAACACACACTCTCCCAATCAAAACTTTTTTTATCTGAATAGGTTTGAGAGATAACCGGAATAAAGACTAGACACTTCAATTTTTTCAGGGAGGCATTAACATTATGCTTCTCCAAAATTCAATAAAGCAGATTAAAGTGCTGCAATAATCTTGTCCAATTCTTCTTTTGATTTGCCAAGTTTGATTTGAAGTTTTCCAAACATCTCCTCCTTCTTGCCTTCTGCAAACATCAAGTCATTGTCCGTTAAAACTGCAAATTTCTTTTTGAGCTTGCCTTTCTGCTCATTCCAGTTTCCTTTTAATTCTGTTGAATTCATTTTTTTAAATTGTGAATTAATTTCCCAAATACAAAGGAAAGTCTATTAACTCCTGAAAGCGTTACATAATTTTGGAAATAAGTTACATAATTTATACCTTTTCTGGTAGTTTCCGTCTTTACTGTTTCGTTTCTGCTTTGTCCGTATTTTTTATAGCAACATCTGTTGCCGAAACTTTTCCAGTGAAATAATCAACATAGGCACGGGTAAAATCTGCACTGTAAAAAAATATCATGGAAGAATAACTCACCAACAGAAGAATTAATACAATTGAACCTGCTGCACCATATGCTGAACCGGGATTTGTTTTACTTAAATAAAATCCAATTGCGGTTTTCCCAAGTATAAAAAGAAATGCAGTAAGAATTGAACCCCACCATAAATGTTTCCATTGAATTTTTGCATCAGGTAATATTTTGAACAAAAGTGCAAACAGGAGCATAACGACTCCAAAAGAAATAATAAAATTTAGCACATAAAATAATATGAGCACAATGTTTGCCCAATGATTCATCACCCAATCGCCTATGACTGCAATGATAGTAATGATTGTAAGCGAGATTAGCAGCAAGAAACCAACGGACAAAATCAGTCCAAATGAAAATAGCCGTCTACGAATTACTGTAAAAACAGCTCTACGCGGTTTGGCTTGGACAGAGAACCTCAATGATAAAGGCAACTAAAGCAAACAGGACTTTTGGACACGCTGTAGGAGTGGGACATATGAGAGAACATGCCATGGGTTGTTCTGACTATGCGATTAAAACCATACAAATAGCATTCCCTGAAAATATTGAAAAGATTACAAAAGAAAGACAATGGCAATTAAATGAACTAAAACAGAGTATGGAGTGGACGTGAAAAACCTGCCTGCCGATAGGCAGGTAAGCCGCCATAAAGTAATAAAAATCAGCCATTGCTTAGATCTATGATAAATATCTGTATTTTTAGATTCTTGTCACTTACATTTCATTATGTCAGAAATAGAATTAAAAATCTTATTGTCAGTATTATAGATCTGTAAAAATGCCTAAAAAGTATGCTTCCCCTGTACCAAGGCCCAATGCCTTTTTGTACTATACTGTTGCCTTTTTTGCAGGACTGTACTTCCGATGGATATTTGGGCTCAGGGTGGATCGCTCTGCTATAAAGGGAATCAAGCCCCCTTATTTTGTGATTGCCGGACACACCAGTTGGCTCGATTTTTATACCGTATCCATTGCGCTGTACCCGCGAAGGATGAATTACCTGGCCGCTTACAATTTTTTCAGGAATCCTGTGCTGAAATTTGTGCTGGGATTATTGGGAGTTATTCCCAAGAACCAATTTACCAACGATAATCAGGCAATACTCAAAACAAAGAATGTGATCGGACGTGGTGGCATTATAGGCATTTTCCCGCATGGATGCTTATCCAACGAGGGCCGTCCGGGTGGATTTGCCGCCCCAAGCATTGCAAAGCTCATTAAGACATTTGAAATACCAGTCGTAGCCGTTCAGATCAACGGGGGCTATCTGACCCGCCCCCGCTGGACAAAAAGAGCTCGCCGAGGGCGCATGGATACCACTGTTACCCTGATCTTTACCGGAGAAGATCTGAGCGCCCTTTCCGCGGATACTGTTTACCGCAGACTGATCAGCGCCATAGATTTTGATGACTACCAATGGCAGAGAAAGCATAAAGTTACTTTCAAAGGCAGACGCCTGGCCGAAGGTGCCGAATTGGTACTGTATAAATGCCCCAAATGCAATGCAGAAATCACTTTACGTTCTGAGGGGAACAAACTTTTTTGTCTGAGCTGTGGCAACGAAGCCATTATGAACAGTAAACTATTTTTTGAACCCGGCACAAAGGACAGCATCGTGTACGATGGATTTGATAACTGGTACGACTTTCAGCAAGAGAGCCTTCTGTCCGAGATCCATGATCCCAACTTCAGCATTACAGCCACCACGTCGCTCCTGTGGAATGAACCTGGAAAGTATGGTTATCAGGATATGGGGCACGGTAAGCTGAGCCTCACCCGCGAAGCTGTGATATTCGAAGGGAAGGTTTTTGAAAGCACAGAAATCCTTTACTTTGATATGAAGAATATTCTTATGGTACCCTTTGCAGCCGGTGAGTATTTCGAGATAGCCAACGGATCCGACATCCGGCGTTTTGTGCTGGACGATGTCAGGATGATGATGAAATGGGTACTCGCCATCCGGCTTATCCGAGATGAATACTATGAAAAGAAAACCGGACAATGAATAAAAGAAAAGAACTGATCTGTAGGATTGCATATGCCTGTGGTGATATTTACGGGGGCGGAGCCTTTATAATTATAGGTTTACTGCTGCTTATTTACCTGACAAATGTGGTGGGCTTCTCCGGAACCATTGCGGGCATCATACTTTTCATCGGGAAAGCCTGGGATGCCATTATCGATCCCTTTATGGGGCAACTGTCGGACAGAACCCGGTCCCGTTTTGGTCGTCGCCGCATATTTTTCCTGCTGGGTGGCCTCCCTGTTTTCGCCTCCTGGGTAATGCTGTGGTACGGTTTTGGTATCACAGGGACCACGGCTAAATTTATCTACTACACGCTGTCATTCATCTTCTTCTCCACGGCCTTTACAATTGTGATGGTTCCCTACAACGCCATTCTGTCCGACATGGTACGGGACTATAACAGGCGTAGTTCATTCACCGGCATGCGTCTTGGATTTTCTGCCGCTGCTGCTATTTTTTGCGCCACTGTTCCGGCACTGATAACAGGAGCCTACACGGATCCCAAACAGGGTTACCTGATCATGGGACTTTCCTTCGGACTGGTATTCGCCATGAGCTGGCTGGTGGTGTTCCTCGGTACCTGGGAGAATACGACGAAACCCAGCCCGGCGACAAGCTTTAAGGATTGGTTTTTCGTTCTCAAAAACCGTTCCTTCCGCATTTATGTAACCGTATTTATCCTCTTTCAGATGGCTATTGATACCGTTATGACACTGGCAGTTTATTTCCTGACGGTTTCCCTGCATAAGAATGAACTTTTCGTCCCGATAATGGGATCTATCCTTGTTACCCAATTGGTTTTTATCGTTGTTTTCTCGTATATCGCTCAAAAAACAAACAAGGCCACTCCGGCTTACATCTCCGCCAGCGTGTGGATCGCTGCCAGCATTGGCATAGTTTTCCTGACTCCCGCCACACCGGGCATTCTTGTTATTTCCATCTGCTCGTTGATTGGTGTGGGAAGTGCCGGGTGCAATCTCTTCTCATGGTCCGCCCTGCCCGACATTGCCGATGTGGATGAATTGATCACCGGGCATCGCAGGGAGGGGCTCTACTCCGGCGTATCGACTTTCCTACGTAAACTATCGGGCGGTGTGGTTGTGGGTGCCCTTGGTATTGCGCTGGATGTTATCGGTTACAGCAAGGAGGCTGTCAGTGCAGGAAAAATAGCAAACATAACCGATTGGGGCATTCGCATTCTTTTCTGCGGCGTACCCATCGCCTTCCTGATTTCCTCCCTGCTGTTCTTACGCAAGTATAAGCTGGGAAGTCAGGAATTCACCATAATGAGTACTATTCTAAACCGTTTCAGAGAGGGCGAAAGGAATATAGCCATCGAAGGTGAGGAACTCCGGGTTTGCCAACAGCTGACAGGATTAAATGGAGACCGGTTCTTTGGTATCGATCAGGATCCAGATCAGATGATTTAATCATGGTCAAATAAATCCTTGGTTGGTCGGGTTTAAACATACCAGCGAAACGTTAAAGGTTATTATGACAACCTAAACAAGAGACCAATGAATAAAAAAATTAATTTTTGGCTCTTCGGAATAAGCATTTAATTGTTAGGAATTTCAATATCCTTAAATATTAGTGATGCCGTAATAACAAATGAATCAATTGTTTTGGCCTTTATTGGTGTTTTAGCAACATTTATTGTTGTTGGTAACTTTGCTCAAGTTTCCGAAATAAGAAACATTATTGAGAACAAGATTAAAAGTTTGGAACACAAAACGTAGTCGCAGATAAAAGTTCTAAAGGGTTTACTTGATAGGTCTTCCAAGTCAAAAAAGGAGTCTTATTATATTTTAGGTGAAGCTTATCGACTTTACGGTATTTTCCGACTTGAAAAATACAAAGAGGAGAAATGAAAAAGTGCCCATAACACGGTCGGTATAATTAATAAGCTCGTCATGGTTTTTGCTTTTACTCCTGCTCCCAATCAACCTTATACCTGCAACACTCGTATAGCTCACAAAGCTTGTACCTGGACGGCAAAAACTACGCCGTACTCTACTTGCACCGTGACAGTTTTCTGGCTAAAGTACCAGTACCCTGCCCGGATGCTTCGTCGAGTAACGCATACATAATTATATCGCCGGGCCGTTAGTTTTAACTGAAAATCCCTGCCACCTATATACTTGTCTGAGAAAACATCTCAAATACTATAAAATTTCTCACCACATTGACAACAGTTTCATGACAAATACCTTCATGTATTATAAAACATTTTGTCCTATTAAGTATTAACTTTGTGATAAAATAAATTGAGATGGACATTCAGACTAGAAAGATAAATTTTGTTCAGGAATTTTTACGACTCAGAAATATCAAACTGATCGAAAAACTCGAGAAAATTCTCCTTGAGGATAAGGCTAAGGATTATGAGGCTAATCTCAAACCTATGAGTGTAGACAACTTCAACAAGATGATCGATAAATCTATTGATGATGCAAAACAAGGGAAAGTTGTTAATGCTCGAGAATTAAAAGAATCAGCTAAGAAATGGAAATAGTCTTCAAGATTCTTTGGACTGATTTCGCAATCAACCACCTTAAAGACATTTTTGATTATCATCTGGTAAAAGCAAGTTCAACTATTGCCCAAAGACTTGTTCAGAAAATCATAGTTGCAACCAGTAGATTCACCGAACCCATACAATTCATCATCAATGCCAGTGAGGTTTTGGGAAGTTCCAAAAAGAAACAAGAGGTCGATTTTGACCTCTTGTGCCGTTTGGTACCCGGAGCGGGACTTGAACCCGCACAACCGTAATGGTCACAGGATTTTAAGTCCTGCGTGTCTACCATTCCACCATCCGGGCGGAATTATATCTTATATCAAATCTTTCAAAAAACAAGTCCTGCGCGTCGGACCCTGTCCCGCTTCAGCGGGAATTCCACCATCCGGGCGGAATTATATCTTATATCAAATCTTTCAAAAAACAAGTCCTGCGCGTCGGACCCTGTCCCGCTTTAGCGGGAATTCCACCATCCGGGCGCTTTTTGGTGGTGCAAATTTATAATAAAATATCCTTAATAAAAATAATTTAACCGCAAAGGACGCAAAGAAAACGGCCCCCTGTCCGCTTCGCGGCCTTCTTCCTAAAGGGGGACTAATTTGGTTGCAATAGTCTAATTGTCTCAAAGGTATAGCATTAACCCCCCTTCAGGGGGGAAGGGGGCAGAAAAAACCTTTACGATCTCTGCGGTTAATGGATTTGGTTTTATAGTTATCTATTTAACCAGGGTAGGCTTCCCCAGTCCAACTTTCTCCAGATCATCAAGTTGCGTTTTAGCATCTCCCACAACAACATAATACATTCTTGAAGGATCAATGTATTTATTTACCAGTGCCAGCTCTTTCTCAATTGTAAGTTCTTTTGTAAATTTTTCTTCCCGCTTAATAAAATCATCAGGGAGATTAAATGAAGTCATGGTATTAAGCATACTCAACAGATTTCCTAATGTTTCGAAGCGGAGAGCATTACTTTTCATAAGCGAGGATTTTGTAAAATCGATATACTCCTGCGGAATGCTTTTCCTGTATTTCTCCATTTCCGTTTTGAAAATTGTTACACTCTCAAGTGTTGAATTGGTCCGGACTCTGGAGGTGGCAATAAAGGTTCCGTAATTTTTTGCACCGGCAAAATTTGATCTTGCTCCGTATGTAAATCCCTTGTCTTCCCTGAGTATCAGGTTAAATATTCCATTGAAGGACCCTCCCAGTTTATAATTGGCAACAGTTGCGGGATAAAAATCAGGATCTGTCCTTGAAAGTGATGGTGCACCTATTGCAATAACTGATTGTTTTGCTCCAGGAACATCAACAAAATAGATCTGCGACTTATCTGGCGGTTCCGGAACTTTAATCTCCGGAATAAGCACATCGATTGGTTTCCATTTCAGGTTGAGATCTGTTAGGGCTGCTTTAACTCGTTCCTGATCAACATCTCCCACTACAAGGAATCTGGTAATTGACGGGGATAAATATTTATTGTAATAATCTTTAAGGTCATCAATAGTAATGGCTGTAACAGAAGCTTCGGTACCGGTAGCGTCTGTCGCCAGGATATTATCGCCGAACATAAGTTTATTCAGTGTGGTTGTGGCAAGATAATCGGGACTTGCCGCATTACGCTTGAGATTATTTATAATACGGCTTTTAGCCAGAGCGAATGATTCAGGGTCCCATCTGGGCTCAAGAATTATTTCCTGAACAAGTGCAAGGGTTTTCTCAAAGTTTTTTGCCATTGAACTTACTTCTATTGATATATCCTCGTTGGAGGATGTAACCCTAATGGAAGCACCAAGTAATCCGATTGCATCTTCAAGTTGTTCTGGAGTTTTGTTTTTTGTTCCCTCATTCATCATCGATGCTACCAGATTTGCAACACCGGCTTTTTCAACTTTGTCAAGCATATGGCCACCATCAATTACAACAGAATACTGTACCAGTGGCAGTTCATTTTGCGCTAAGCCCCAAACCTTTATGCCATTGGAAAGATTAGCCTTCCAGGGTGATGGAATTGTGACTTCAGGGTCGGGTCCTAATTCTGGTTTAACAGACCTGTCTAGTTTTGTTGGAGTTTTAACAATGGGAGCTTCTGCTGTAGAATCAGACTTGACTACACCTGCTTTCGCCACATCTTCCTCTACAATACCCGATTTAACAGATCCTTCAGCAATCAGGTTTGTCTTACCTTTAGGCACAAAACTTGTCTCTACAAAATATTTCCCTTTAATATATTTATTATAAACTGCTTTTATATCTGCAATTGTTACTGCCTGAATAGCTGCAAGATCTTTCTTATAGTATTCCGGATCACCTGTATTCATTGTATATTCAGCGAACTGAAATGCTTTGCCCTGCACACTTGCAAAAGAATTGTAAAAGCGGGTTTCGTAGCCGGCTTTTATCCTTGTGAGATCCTCTTCAGTAAATCCGTCTTTTTCAAACTTTTCAAACCCTTCAAATATAGCTTTCTCGACACTGGTAAGATTGACATCAGGATTAGCTGTTACAGATATAGTGAAACTTCCGGCTAATTCCTGTGAACCATTTCTTGCCATAACCCTCGATGTTAGTTTTTTATCTTTTACCAATATCGTATAGAGCGGAGATTTTTTTGTTCCGGCCAGTAAGTCGCCAAGGAAGTTGAGTGCGTATGAGTATTTAGCATACCGTTCAACAGTAGGATATACGATAGTCAGCTGCGGAGCTTTGGCAAAGTTATCCTCATGATAGATTCTTATTGTCGAACCAAGTGCAACTGGCACGGGACTTCTCTTTTCAATTTTGGCACCCGATGGTATTTCTCCGAAGTACTTTGTAACAAGAGCCTTAACTTCTTCCTTATCTATATCGCCTGATATTACAACAGTGGCATTGTTCGGGGCATAGAACTTTTTATGGAAAGCTTTAACATCTTCAACGTTAGCACCGGTGAGGTCATTCATGTCTCCAATTACTGTCCAGCTATAAGGATGACCTTTCGGAAAAAGACTTTTTGCAATTATTTCCTGGTTAAAACCATAAGCTGAATTGTCAACACTCTCGCGTTTTTCATTCTGAACAACATTCTGCTGATTTACCAGTGATTTTTTGGTAACAGTATTTGTAAGGTATCCCATTCTGTCAGATTCCATCCAGATGGCCATCTCTAGTGCATTTTTCGGGATGATCTCATAGTAGTTTGTTCTGTCCTGGTTTGTACTGCCATTCAGTGTTCCTCCAGCTCCCTGGATGTTTTTGAAATACGTATCTTCCGGAACATTCTCCGACCTTTGAAACATCATATGTTCAAAAAGATGAGCAAAGCCTGTCTTGCCAGGTACTTCGCGGCTTGATCCGACATGATAATAAACTGCCAGCGCAGCTATAGGATCGGATTTATCTTCATTTAATACTACAGTCAGACCATTAGAGAGTGTATATTTCTCATATGGAATAGTTAACGGCACCTCTTTCTTATCTGTATTAAAGGAGAAAAATGACATGATTAATAACAGGTAAACACAATTACGCTTTTTCATAAAAATATAATTAATGTACTACATATAACACGGTTTTGATGACGAAAAGTAATGAATATTTGAATTGATAATAGGAAACTAATAAATATCGGGTTAAAAAGATTTATTAAATAAAAAAAGAGGACGATCAATCCTCTTTTTTCTGGCTTATTTTGATAAATTTTATTTTTTAACCAGTTCAACTCTTCGATTCAGAGCCTTCCCTTCTTCAGTATCATTAGTGGCTACAGGAGAAGTAGGACCATCGCCACATGCCATGAGACGTGAGATATTGATTGAATATTGGGATACGAGAGCATTTACAACTGAAGCAGCCCTGTCCATCGAAAGTTTTATATTAGAATCGTATGCTCCGGTATTATCGGTATGCCCGACAACATAAAGCTTGAGATCAGGATTTGCTTTGAGAAGTTTATTAATTTCCTCAAGTGTAGGTTTAGATTCAGGTTTCAGTGTCGATTTCCCAGTATCAAAATAAATACCATAAACTGCCACTTTCCCAGATTCTTTTATACTGTTCATGAGGCTATTAGCATCAGCCACTACATCCTGATTCATTGACTGTTTTTCAATAAGATGAATTGTATATGAACCGTTGCCGCTGGCATAAATATGTGCCCATGTTTCAACCCCATTCTTTGCAACTTTTAATACTACATTTTCTCCGGCATCGTCCCATTCATAGACTAGCTGTCCTCCAATTTTCTTAATTGCATTTGTGTAATTCCTGACAACCTGGAGAGGACTGGGTGGCGTTACATTATTGTTCAGATCATAGTAAATGAGCAGATGATGGCCTTCAACAACCTGAGATTTGGCGTCACTAACCTTGAATTCATATTTATCAAACTGAAGATCATCATATCTGTAAATATGGTAACCGGGCATTCTTGTAAACAAAGGAGAATCCTTGCTGCCTTCTGCATCCTCCTGGGCAAATAAAGGAGCAAAACCTGCTAGTAAAAACAAAAATAAATAAATGTGCTTTTGCATACTGATTTTTTTAATTGGTTATAATAACGATCAGATTAATTAACATAAAAATAGCACAAAATTATGAACTACTCAAGATCTTGAGAGAATAAAAATTAGGAACTGACACAGAGAAACACATAGCAGCACAACTTGTCCCGATTTATTGCGAGAGTTACACAGAGATGTCAATCCTCCATCACAAAGGTTTTCGTTTTTTTATTCGGTACTGTTTGCAGATAAAAAAAAATTCTTATTTTTGCCCCTGCATTTGCGGGAGTAGCTCAGTTGGTAGAGCACGACCTTGCCAAGGTCGGGGTCGCGGGTTCGAGTCCCGTCTCCCGCTCAAATTTAAGGCCGTCTCAATTATGTTATGAGACGGCCTTTTTCTTTAATTGAAATGTAGAATAATTTCATTTATTTTTAACAGGACCCCATTCAAGAAGAGTTCTATTTTCAAAATAGAGCCACGTGTTTTTGAAAATCCACTCTTCTTTGACAACATTGCCGCTTATGATCCTGTTTATCTTTTCAGCTGTGCCCCAGCTATCACTTACCATTTCCGCATTCATTCCCTTCCATATTTTCCCGCCAATAAGTTTGGCGGCCAACTCAGGTCCGTATTTATTCTCAAGATATGACTGCCTGTTTTGTTGCTGTTCCTGCACAGGCTCAGTTTCCCTGACGGTCGGCTGTGGCTGGACAGCTTTCTGAGTATTTACCGGTATTTTATTGATTATGGCATCCCTTTTGAATATATAACCTTCATTTTCATCAAAAACAACATGAAAGTAGATGCTGTCCGAATCAAGAACAGCAACAGCAGAATCAACCGGAATGATCAAAATTACAGAGGTAAGATCATCTTTGGTTGCAAACAAACGACTTGAAACCCTCAGCGTTGCAGTTGTTGTATTATTCTGATTACCAGGTGTATTTTGTTCACGACTTTGAAGTTGACTAGGCTTGGTTGCTTGTGCGTTTAGGTGAATAACACCGCAAGTAAAGAGAATGATAAAATATATATTTTTCATATTATTGTTTATTCGTATAACGCAAAAACTGTACCAAATTTAAAAGGCATAACAGCGCAGTAGAGTAAAGGTTGAGGTTGAGGTTGAGGTTAAGGTCAAGGTTAAATGTATAGATACCCCTAAGTCTCCACTTCTTACCATTAAGCCGTTGAGCCTTTGTGCCGTTACCCCTTTTTTCTTATCAGCATCAAACCATCACGAAGCGGTATTATAACATTTTCAATTCTTGCGTCACTTCTTATCATCTCATTGAAATTGATGATACCACGGGCCTGGGGATCAGTTGTTTCTTTTTCAATAACCTGCCCGCCCCATAAAACATTATCCACGATAATGAATCCTCCAGGTTTCACTTTATCAATAACAAGCTTAAAATATTCCGTGTATTCCCTTTTATCTGCATCAATGAATACAAGATCAAACGTAAGGTCAAGACCCGGTATAAGATCCTGTGCACTTCCTGTTAGCGGAGTTATTTTTGAATCGACTCCCGCCCTGCAAAAATATGAATGGGCGAAAGCAGATAATTCATCATTTATTTCTATCGTAATCACTTTGCCTCCAGGCTGAAGACCTTTTGAGAGACATATTGCAGAGTAACCGGTGAAGGTTCCAATTTCAAGTATATTCTCTGGCCTGATCATCAGAGAGATGAGTTCAAGAAGTTTGCCCTGAAGATGACCTGATACCATATTCGGATTTACAAATCTGATATGCGTCTGCCTGTAAAGATCTTCAAGGACAGGATCTGCAGGGCTAGAGAATTCTTCAATATATTGTTCCAGCTTTTTGTTCATGGTTCTTTAAATTGGTCCGAAGCAGGAGGTCCGAAGACCGAAGTAGTTGTCTTATGTTCTTTCTTCTGACTTCCGACTTCCGTCTTCCGTCTATTTGTAAATCAAAGTCGACATTTTCGATGGCTCAAATATATCATTTGCAGTTTCGATTAATTCAGAAGCTGATAATGCATCTATTTTTTTACACAGATCTTTGATGCTCTCAATTTTATTAAAGATTAGGAGGCTTTTCCCAATACTTAGCATCAGGCTTTCATGATTTTCATATCCTCTGGCGAGATAACCTTTTATCTGGTTTTTTGCTTTGCTTAACTGTATAGCGCCGAGTTTGACGGTACGAAGCTTTTTCAACTCTGCCATTGCAATAGCTATGCTTTTGTTCAGGTACTGACTATCGGTACCGAAATATATTGAAAAGATACCGGTATCGCAGTAAGGATTATAACTCGATTCAACATTATATGCAAGACCGTTTTTTTCACGTAATGATAAGTTCAATCTTGAGTTGAGGCCTTGTCCCCCCAGGATATTATTAAGCAGGAACATCCCCATTCTCCGTTCGTCCTTAAGATTGTAAGCAAGATTCCCCATAATGCAGTGATTCTGATAAGTATCCATTTTTTTTATCACTGAAGCTGGTTTGTACAGCCAGGTCTTGTCATTTCTTTCCACATTTTTCTCTGTAACGATATGGGAAAAATTTGTTTTAAACAGTTTCAGGATTTTTTCATTAGTGATATTGCCAACTGAACAGAACACCATTTGGTGAGTATCGTAATTATTTGAAATGAAATCATTTATATTCTTTTTAGTGAATGATTTTACTGATTCTGGCGAGCCAAGGATATTTCGACCAATTGGCTGGTTCGCGAAAATCAATTCTTCAAAATCGTCAAAGATAAGCTCCGAAGGATTATCGAGATATGAGTTAATCTCTTCAATTACAACATCTTTTTCTTTTTCAATCTCCTTTTCGGGGAAAATGGAATTGAAGGTTATATCACTTATCAATTCAATTGCTCTGGAATAATCTTCCTTAAGAAATGAAGCGTGTATTGCAGTTTCCTCCTTGGTTGTATAGGCATTTAGTTCCCCGCCAACATCTTCCAGCCTGCTTAGTATGTGGTATGCCTTTCTTTTTTTAGTTCCTTTAAACAGCATATGTTCAATAAAGTGTGCAATTCCATGTTCCGGAACAGATTCATAGCGAGAACCGGTATTTATAATCAGTCCGCAATGTGCAACTAAACCTGGTATATGGTGATGAACTAGCCTGATGCCGTTATCGAGTGTGTTAATTAGGAGATCCATCTTGTTTTATTAGTGAGAAGGCAAAGGTACCATATCATTAAAATGATTCCAAATAGTTTTTTTTTAACCAAACTATTTGGTTACTCGGATTTGAGATATATATTTGCAGTCCGAAAAGGAGGTGCCATAGCTCAGTCGGTAGAGCAATGGACTGAAAATCCATGTGTCCCCGGTTCGATTCCTGGTGGCACCACAAATTTTGGACAATTATAGAACTGAAAGTGTTAATTATCAATGCTTTCAGTTTTTTGTTTTTAACAATTTGCTCAACTATTGCACAACTCATTCAAAAACTCATCGATTTTTACAGAAAGTCAATATATATTTTTGATACTGCCCCAGGCAAGGATTTATCTTTTTTCCTTTAGAGTTTAAAAGAATGCTTTCGTTAGTGGGGTGGCATCAACTAATCTGTTCTTCTTTAAAAAAGGCAACCCCCTCCTTACTTATGTTGACTTCCCTGATCCAGGTATGTTCGCTAGCCACAAAATAATTAGACAGACAAGAGTAAAACATTTTCATTTGCACCTTATCAGATTATTTCTGAAATTTACTGAAACGGCATTTCCTTCTTACTACACAACACAGTAGTATTGCAGCGAGATATTTCAAATAGGAACTGTCGCTTATTTTATTATGGCTGAATTAATGTACCCATGCAGCAGCACCACCTTTTGGATTTGTAATAAAATAAACACCTCCATATGTATAAATTCTTGAACCATCATCCGTCACTTGCACGGGAGCAAGATCTGTTCCATTAGATTTAGAGTTAGACTCAGACTTATAAGAAACCAAAGCAAAAAGTACAATACCAACAAACATTCCAAGCAGGAAACTGCCAATAGATTTGAATTTTTTCATAATACTTATGTTTTATTTATTAATGGTTTATTAAAGTTAATAGTTTTTTGCATGGCATTAAAATATTTCTGAAATTTGATATCAGTGGCAGGATTTAAAAATTTTGGTAATTTTACGTCTTATTATTACAATTAAAACAATTATTTTAAATTAAACTATCATGAAATTTCGATTTCATAACAAGACAGGAGTATTTATTCTCTCCTTATTGTTTTTATATTGTTGTTCTCCTAGATCTTACATGCCTGGCACCTTTGGAGCAGGAACTCTGAGAGAATATAATGTTTCTCATGAAACGTTAAAAGGTGTTCAAGTTTATCTAGGAGTCAATCCGTTAGTTCAAGGATTTGGGAATCGTGATTTAGTATATATAGCTACAACTACAAGTACTTCATATAATAATACAACAAGTCAAGGAATCGGATATTTATCAAAGGATGGACAAATAAAAAAATCTGAAATTCATATTCCAATTAATACCCCTGGAGTGATAGTAAAATATGATCTAGGTAGTCTTGATGTTGATTTCGGGGATAAGGTTGTCTTATCATTTATAGAAAAATCAGATTCCTATGAACTTATAACAAAAACACTGTATATAAATGGGGTCGATTACCAAGTTAGAGGAACTGAACAGGGTTATTATTTAATATCACAAATGAATTTTCAGGATAAAGGAGTAGAGACGACTAAAGAAATTAATGTTGTTAAGGGAAAAACCATAAAGTGAGAATTTACATCAGAATTTCTTATTTAGTAATTTTAAGTTCCAATCTATGTGATGAATGCTTTTCACTCTGATTTTTTCTATCAAAAAAGAGCAAATGGTTATTTAGTACTCCGACCTCTCGAAATATTCGCACATCCAATAGTTCTTTTAATGTTTTTTGGGATAGTACGAGTTAAGCTTTTGAGTCTTTAGAATATTTTGTGTAAACGCTAACTTGGAGGAGATTTTCCCGACATCAAAAATCGAGAATATCATCCTCGAAAGATTATTAGTTTTAATTTTTTATTTGTGAACATTTACACAATCTATTCTAAACTACCTATTCTTAATCCAGATTTAAAAAGTTACAAGTTCAATCGCAAATATATTTTGTAAATAAACCATGATTTTTCACTTTGAATTACCCTTATTTTGTGAGAGTATATTGTATTGTATAGAGACATATATATTAATAGATAACATTGATAAAACCTGACACGGGTTGACTTCTCGCACAAATCATTGTTTGTTTTCAGTTTTTAGTTTAGGTCAGTAAAAAGAATGCTTTCGTATGATAGGGGGGTAAATTATTTTGTTTCCCTTTTAAATTTAGTACCCATACCTTATTTATGGTCACTTCACTAATACGAAGATGTTTATCTTTAAAATTCCTAATCTTTGAGGCAACGGACAGAAAACCCATCATGCATACCGTGGCCGCTTCTCCCTACAGCACTACCATCATATCCCATACCCAAATCCCAGGCATTCCCAGTAGCGTATTGGGAAGAACTCCACCAGTTACCGAAGTAGCCTATTTTATTGAATGTACTATTGTCGTAGCGGTAGCCACTCGGAAGAGCTGTAAAACCTGTTTCATTGGTTGCTCCTGTATTAGGTGTTGCCCAATGAGTTGTGCCTATTTCTTTTAATTTACCCCCTGCAACATTGTCACCACCCAGAAAGGTTGTCAGGACAGTCCATTCAGCGTCAGTAGGTACATGCCATCCGGTCGGGCATACATTTCTGGTGTCAGTTACTGCATACCATGTATACAATCTGCCATAAGTAGCGACATTGCTTTCATTACCATCATATGCCCATTGATACTTTGGTGTTGATTCAGAATTTATATCCAATGTTGCAGGAGTGGTCGTTCCTATTAAATTGCCGTTTCGGTACTTGGTTGTCTTCAGGTTTTCTTTCATCCAGACCTGTGTGCCTATAGTTACAGTGTTATAAACATTGCCATCAACATCCGCTATAGTATAAACAAATGTCATGTCATTACCATTTGAGGTTCCAAGTGAATTTGTCGCGTTAACCCTGAAATGATAGATTATACCTGCTATTAATCCGTTAATATTTACACTTACATTGGTAACTGAATTTCCTGTTATAGGACTTTGAGTCGCTGTTATAGTACTACCATAATTTGTAGTCGATCCATATTCAAAATTAACCACTGTAGAAAGATAGTTCGCATTTGTTGTACCGTTTAATGTAGCGGTTGTTGTAGTTACATATGTTGCTGATTGTGTAATTGCAGAAGGTTTTTGTCCTAAAGTTGTAAATGACATTGCCATGCCATATGCTGTGCCAACCTTATTTGTTGCATATGCTCTTACATAATAGGTTATAGCTCCATTCAAATCAGGCATATTGCTAACGAAAGTCCCGGCCCCGGCTCCATCTGTGGTCTTGCTATCTGCTAAAGTTGGTGTAATGGATGTACTCCAGCAAATGCCCCTTGCTATAACGGTTCCTGAACCCTCTGAAGTTATATTTCCCCCGGAAGTAGCTGAAGTTCCCGTTATATTAATTATGTCTGAAGTTGTCAAAGTTGGTTTTTCTTCTTTTTTACAGGAATGGAAGATTGCTGAAAGGATAATTAAACTTAAACCTATAAGTCTGACTAATGATTTCATGAATGATAATATCAGTATAATTAGCTTTAATAATGGATATTACCAAATTTAGGTTTTGTTCAGATCATATACAACTTTTAAAACAAAAATCCATCCAAGACTAACTTAGATGGATAGAATTGATAGTGTTAATTTTCGGTAGTAAGTTGATTTGAATTTTAATACATACTTTTTTTCAGGCGTTATCAGGCTTAATGTACAAGGGTTTAAGCTTTATTAGTAAAAATTGATTGTTGTATAATTGGTTGCGTGGTTTTGTCGAACTTGTTCGACCCCTAAAAACTTCTTCGGATTTTTCTTACTTATCTATTCTTTTGAGTATAGAATCTATTGTTATCTATTTAATGATGCTATTTCACCACCGTCCGTAATAGCACCGTTGGTGACTTTTAATTGTTGTTAGCCGCTATCATCATAACACCATCCATCCAAGGTTCTAGCTCTTTTTCGCTTTTTTCTGATGGTGCGAATTGTTCTATGTTAATTATTTTATGACCTTTCGCACAAACCTTACAGGGAGTGTCAGATATTTCGTAATACTTACCCTGAAATTTTCCATCCTTTCTAGGCAAAATTTTTAGTTCTGCATAACCTATATCAACTAACTCTTTTAGCCCTGACTTAACTGAGCGTTCCCGATCTTTAGAAGCCCATACAAGATTATATCTTTGTCCTCTCCAATTCTTTGGCTTTGACAATAGGTAGCCTAATATTCCCTTTGCTTTCCAACTCAAACGGTCATCTAGTAGGAACAGAGTATTGAGGGTTTTGTAATGAGTTTCCTTTTGCTTTATAATGAAGATAGGGTCTTTGATATTTACTGCCATTGATTTATTGTTCAATTTTATTGTATATATACATGCTTTCTTAAGGTATTACTCTCTCAGGAGGTAGCAATGCATCACTTTTAAAAAATGAGTCTTTAGGTAGCTCGCTGGTGACGTTTTTAGAGATAAAATCTAGAGAAAAAGAGGTATCTTTAGTAACAGTGTAACCCCTGAAGATATAAAGCGGACAATACAATGAAGTGCAGTTTGTTATTTCATAGGGTTGGTCAACCGTACACTCCATACAATAAGACTTTATGGCTTTATCCCGTTCTTTGGGATTATGTTTGCCCTTACCTGTACGAAATTGCATTAAAGAACAATCTGTGTAAACACAGTTCTTAACTTCTTTGTACTCAAATCCTGAACAGTCAAGGCATTTAAGTCGAATAGCTTTACGACGATTTAAGTCAACTTCTTTCACTCCATCCTTTGTCAGAACTTCTGCTTTCATTTACTGAATTTATTTGTTGGTATTTCTTTTAAAGCTTCTTTCAAATCTTCTTCAGAATAGAGGATTCTATTGCCGATTCGTTTGGCAGGTATCAAACCAAGCTCAGAGTAACGGCTCAAAGTCGGTAAACTAATCTTTAAGGCCTTACAGGCTTCTAATCTTGTCAGGTATTTAGCCGCTTCTGACTTTGGCGGCTTAACGCCCTGCAATGCCTCAACTATCAATTCCCGCACAATTGCTTGAAATTCAGATATTGTTAGAGTAAATAAGGGGTTAATCGCTTCCATTACTTTGAATCCTTATTAATTTCTTCATTCAATCCTATTTGTGCGTATTTAAGAAGTAGGTCGGCCTTAGTAGTCTTAACTCCATGTTCGGAAAGGTCGAGAATATGACGTGCAATTTTTAGGCTAAAATCTCTAGGAAGTTCTAAGGAAATTCCAACTGTGTTTTCGGGTTTTTTCTCTCTTCTCATGATGTACTTAATGTTTAAATTGTCAACACCATAAAGATAGTAAATACTCCTGATATGTTTTTTAGCCCGTTTATCTGGTAACTATTTGATATAGAAAGAACTGACTATTAGACCAAATAGGAATAATGGTCTAAAACGCATTTTAAGACGATTTCCTGAAATAAAAAGTAAAAAACAATCATTAGCTAACCAAGCATAAAAGTGTCTTAAAACGCATTTAAAATACATATACGGACATTGATCATTTTATTAGAGTCTCAACTCGCTGAGAATTGAACGGGAATTAATTGACGTACATTCTATTGGTCTCGTCAATTCTGGATGAGTTTAAAGAGGTTATTAAATTAAGTAACCTTACATTTTATGAGGCTTTGAGTATCTTTCTAAATTGATAGAAAAAGTACTTTATGATTTGAAGTTTGAAAACCTATAAAAAAAGCCCTGAGTATATCAGAGCTTAATAGTATTAGAGCAGGTCGGCTAGTTGGCTATCTTTAAGGGATTAGCCCCGGCAAAGTAATCGTATTCAGATAGCTTTTTAGCTATCTCGTCCTCCGTCAATCTCAAGTACTTCATGAACTCCCTTTCCGTACGGTGAGCTGACAGTTTCATGATAAACAACGAAGGAACCCCAGCATTGTATAAATTACTGATTCCTGACCTTCTGGCAGTGTGGGAAGAAACCAATTTAAATTTTGGATATTTGGCAGTTATTTTCTTTCCTCCTTTAATTTTGGTTATCTCTATCGGCTCTGTTATGCCTGCCAGTCTACAAACAGTTTTTATTCGCTTATTGAGTTTCTGTTCCCATACTTTTGGCAGTTGGTACTCATCCTTTGCAATCTCATATTTCTTCAATACCATATCTAGTTCAGCTCTGACAGGTATTACGCATTTATTTCCTGTCTTTACCTGCACTAACTTTATGACACGCCTTCCATCCTGCACCGTTACGTTATTAATTCGGCTATAATCTGAAAATCTTTGACACGTCCAGCACCCTATCAGAAATACATCTCGTGCAGCGTCCAGGCCAGGCAATTCTACCGGGTCTATATCATAATCTTCTTTCATCTCTGAAAGGTCTAAATCATATATCTTTTTTAATTCATCTTCATTCAAATATATAGTATCAACCTCTACTGATTCAACTTTAAAAGCACTCCTTTGAAACTCTAGATTATTATGCTTTTTATCCTCTTTGCCTTGCTTCATTATAGTTTTTAGGGTCTTAATATGGTGTGCGATCGTATTCTGACTGTAATCTTTTTCATTAAACCAGTTTACAAAGTCTCGGAAGAAGTCTATATGAATATCTTCCCAGTCTAATGGGTCGTTTTTTGGTATATATGAAACTCTCAGTTTTAACTTTTCATCGGCTAATCGCTCCTTAAGTTCCTTTTGATACTTTTCAAACTCTGATTTAAAACTCCTGATACTTTTCAGTGTGGCAGGGGTAAAATGTTTATTACGATAAGTCTGCCTTAAACCTGAAGTTGCGTCATCAATGTACGTCTGAAGATACTCTGTTAAAGTATCGGCTTTCACCTTAATTGGATTATAAAAGTTATTTATTACCGACTGAAGCCATACCTTATCTCTCTGATATGTTTGACCCATTTCATTTTTAATAGTGTTTCTTAGCTCGTCTAGTTTGTCGCCTATGGCTTTATTCTTGTCCAACGCTCCTTTTACAGGCTCCTTAAGACGTTGCTTAAAACCACCTGTTTTATTACTCCAATCCGAAGGCTTTACAACTACTGGAGTCTTTACCCATATGTCAACTAATCTGCCTTCATATAGCCTTAGATACACTGGTACGAGCTTTCTATTAACTCCTGATCTGATTAAAAACTTAATTGTTGCCATAGTGTCTGAGAATTGATAACAGAACAAATTTAATCAATCTGCTCGACATTTGCACAACAATTCATTTATTTCTTTTTATATACCTTGTTTTTGTTTTCTCAATAAATGAGCAATATAGCCTTATTAACAGGATAGTCCAACACAGTATATAAAGCTAAATGATATAGTAGTGGTACTGGTGGCACCACAACCTCAAAACGCAGATCCCTGTAGATCAATGATTTACAGGGATTTTTTAATTTTTTATTGACGGAGTAGGTTACGAATTTTATAACAGTCACATAGTCAAGTAAATACGAAATCAAAATCAATTACTTGGTTTAAAAGATCATAATTTCAATGAATCATTTCCCAAAAAATTCCCTCTGCAAAATAGGAGCGGTAATTTTGCTGCAAGCACTCCTATGTGAATCATATAAATCTTTTAAGGAATAGTGTAACAATTCTGCTGGAATAGCAACCTACTTTTGCAATAGATTTATTTATTAACTACAGAAAAAGGTCAAACTTATTTTTTATTGACGTTTTACTATGATTAAGCTTTGACCTATTAGATTTTTGGATTCCACATAAGAGGAATAATACTGGCTGTAACTACAGCCTTTCCCAGATTGGCGGGTCTTCTCCGCAATAAATTATTAATGCGTTAAAAAAAACTTATAACGAGAAAATCATGAACACAAGAAGAGACACAAGAATACTTTACTATGTAGTTGCAATTGCAGTAATAGTAATTGCTTTTTTACTGTTAGGTGGTGGGCCCTGGATAAAAGGGTTGGGACATGGTAACGGTGCGATGAGTATGACCAATTTGCACTGGGGACAGATTCTGATTGGTATGGGTCTGGGTTTTCTGATCGGGTGGATAGCTTCCAGACGGAAATGGTGATTGCCATTGTGCAGTTAGGTTAGAATTTTACTTTCCCCTTTGCTATTAATTCAAATTTTATTTTATTATCATCATTAATCCCATTAGGATTGTCAGACTGATAACAAATATTTTAAACACTTTATCTAAAACATCAGTTTTTATCTTCTTCAATAATTTTGGACCT
>Ga0224522_1000124_pt1 | contig 38480 bp, 38 predicted proteins | sample CFST25metaG_FD_182733 | JGI IMG/M metagenome (GOLD analysis project Ga0224522, IMG submission 182733) | Peat soil microbial communities from Stordalen Mire, Sweden - C.F.S.T25 | ecosystem: Environmental > Terrestrial > Soil > Wetlands > Peat | place: Sweden: Norrbotten County, Stordalen Mire...
CTTTCCTACTGCTAATGACCGACTGATTTGCTCACGTTCGTTATTTGTAATTCGGTTGTATTTTGTTGTTCGCATACGAATGATTGTATCTCCTCATCCGTTGCACTAAATTTCTGACGCCGCCATACTAATCGCTTTTAGGTTTTTTTCATGTGCGAGTCAAGGGTTGATTTTTTCAATATTAGTAATTAAAATAGGTAACTTGCTTAACTATTAAGTCGGTTATCTATTAAGGAAAAAATGACCTCAGATAATGCTCTGTTACAAAGAACAGTTGATCAGGTGATGGATACACTGCCTGGTGTTTGGGATAGAATCCGTTTCAACTTGCGCTCAGCAGCAATTTCAAATTTCGGAATCACGCTAGAACAGTTCCACGTCTTACGCCATATCCGCAAGGGGTATGCTTCGGTCGCTGAACTGGCGGAGAAGAAACAAATCAGCCGTCCAGCCATCAGCCAGGCCGTCGACGTGCTTGTGGGGAAAGGATTGGTCATTCGCCAGATCAACCCTGCCGACCGCCGCTCCGCTCATTTGGAACTGACCCCCTATGCGTGTGAGGTGATGGACGCAAATTTTGAAAAGAACCGCCAATGGATGAAGGAAAAGATGCAGGGGCTGGCTCCGGAGGAAATGCAGCAAGTTCTGCAGGTAATGGAAATTTTACACAATACTTTTATTCCTGAAGAAAGAAGTTTTTAATCGTCTAAAGCTATGAGTGATCTTCGTAAAATACTTAAATTCGTCAAACCTTATTGGAGGCGGGCAGTCGTCTCGCTGGTTTTGCTGGTCATACTTGTTTTCGGGGATCTTTCCATTCCCCGCTTGATCGAGCAAATTATCGATCAGGGCATCAAGCAAAAGAACTTGACCGTCGTGCTGCAAACCTCCGCGATCATGCTGGCCATCTCTCTGGTAAGCATGGTGTTAGCCGTGTTGAACAGCAACTTTTCCATTCGCGTGGGTGAAAGTGTAGCCCGCGATATACGCGAAGCCATCTTCGTTAAAGTGCAGAACTTCTCATACGGCAATCTCGATCATTTTTCTACAGGTAAACTCATGGTGCGCCTGACTAGTGATACCAGCGCTGTGCAGCGGATCACTCAGGTTTCCTTGCGTATCGGCACCCGCGCCCCGCTCTTGATGATTGGCAGCATCATTCTCATGTTCGTCACAAGCAAGACACTGGCGTTGACCATGATTCCCCTTTTGGTCATCACTTCAATTATCATCATCTTCTTTAGCGTGAAAATGGAACCCCTCTTCCGTTCCGTGCAGCAGCGCCTCGACCGGTTGAACACTGTTTTGCAGGAGAATATCTCCGGTGCCCGCCTGGTGAAAGCCTTTGTGCGTGCCGATTATGAAGAAGAACGTTTTGCAGTCGCCAATGAAGACCTGACCAATAACACCATCAAAGTCATGCAGTTTAATTCAGCCATGTCGCCTGTGCTCACAGTTTTCATTAATATTGGTATGGTGCTGGTAATCTGGCTGGGCGGCGTCCAGTCCATTCACGGCAACCTCAGCCTGGGGCAAATTGTGGCGTTCACCAACTACCTGCTCACTACGATGAATCCACTGATCATGATGACTCAACTCTCGAACACTTGGGCAAACGGAATTGCATCTGCTAAACGTATCGATGAAATCCTGGGGTCGACTCCTGAATTTGTTCCCAGTCCCAACCCGCAAACGCTCCCCGATCAACCTCGCGACCGGGTCATCTTCGAGAATGTAGATTTTCACTACAACAGCAACTCTAATCTGCCCGTCCTGGAAAACATCTGCCTGACGGCAGAACCCGGTCAGACCGTCGCCATTCTAGGCGCCACCGGTTCCGGTAAGACTTCCCTTATCAACCTCATTCCGCGCTTTTACGATACATCCAAGGGTGAAGTGCTGGTGGATGGCGTGGATGTACGCGACCTCGATGAAGACGCTTTGTTGGAACATATCAGCATCGTTCCTCAGGAAACCATCCTGTTTACTGGCACCATCCGCGACAATATTTGCTACGGCCGCCCTGATGCCAGCGACGACGAAGTGATTGCCGCTGCCAGTGCTGCCCAGGCTCACGACTTTATTATGAGCTTTCCTGATGGCTATGCTACTCACGTGGAAGAACGCGGCAGCAACCTCTCCGGCGGACAGAAACAGAGAATCGCCATCGCCCGCGCTCTCATCACTCAGCCGCGCATCCTCATTCTGGATGACAGCACCAGCGCTATCGATGTAGAGACGGAAACGAATATTCAAAGTGCGTTGACCAAAATAATAGAGGGCTGCACTAGCTTCGTAGTAGCCCAGCGGATCAGCACCGTATTGAACGCAGATAAAATCATTGTCCTCGACCGCGGCCGCATCGCCGCAGAAGGCACTCATGCCGAACTGTTGAGCAGCAGCCCGATCTATCAAGAAATTTACGCTTCACAATTGGGCGGAGGCATCCATGCATAGCCTTCTACCATCCTTATTGAGCTTAGCCCTATGACAACCTATTCTTCTCACTCAACCTCAGATGTCCGCTCCAGTATGCAGCGGCGCCCCTCTATGCCCGGCCGTATCGAAAAAGCCCAAAACCCCAAACAGGCATTAGTTCGCCTGGTATTCTACTTGCGGCCCTATAAAGTCTCCCTTAGCCTTGTTCTGGTCATGGTCATTTTTTATACAATGCTCGGACTGGCCGGTCCGTATCTGATGGGTCTGGCTATTGATAAGTTCATCGGCGGTAAAGACATCCCCGGTCTGATTCGAACTGCCATTTTGATGTTGGTTGCCTATTTATTCAGCAACGTATTTAACCTTATCGCTAACTGGATAATGGCGCGTATTTCACAATATGCCCTCAGAGAATTACGCCGAGACCTTTTCACTCATTTGCAGACCCTTTCGATGAATTTTTTCGATACTCACCCCGCCGGCGGATTAATGAGCCGGCTGACCAATGATATCGATGCCATCAACCAGGCGGTCTCACAAAATGTGACCGCACTCGTCGCCAGTGTGCTGACCATGGTCGGAATCCTCATCACGATGTTTGTCTTGAATCCCTGGCTGGCTCTGGCGAGCATTCTGGTAGTTCCCATTATGATCTGGTTCACCCAGTTTGTTGCCAAATATACCCGCAAAGGTTTCCGCGACCTGCAGAAGAACCTTGGCGGCCTCAACAGTGTGGCTGAAGAATCATTCAGCGGACAAAAGGTGATCAAAGCATTCCGGCGGAATGATTCCGTGATCGAAAGTTTTCGCGTACAAAACCGGGCAGTCTTCGAAGCGGGTGTTTATGCTAACTCTTATGCCTTGCTGCTCATGCCGCTGACCAACGTCCTGGGTAACTTTTTTGTGGTTGTTTTGGCCGGGTTAGGTGGGTGGTTGGCCTTACAAGGATTGGTCAGTGTAGGCACAATCGCGACTTTTATCAGCTATGGCAAGAACTTTATTTCACCCCTGCAGCAACTTGCCAACCTGTACAATTCCATTCAGGCTGCCCTGGCCGGTGCGGAACGCGTCTTCGAGATCATCGATACGCCTGCCGAAATCGTTGACGCAGCTAACCCACTGCCTTTCACCACTATCCGAGGCGATGTGAGTTTGAAAAATGTCCAGTTCGGGTATACCTGCAATCAACCGATCATTAAGAATTTCAGCCTGGAAGTGAAAGCCGGTCAGACCATTGCACTTGTTGGTCCAACCGGTGCAGGTAAAACTACCATCATCAATCTGTTGACCCGCTTCTATGAAATCCAGGGAGGTAGCATCACCATCGACGGCAAAGATATCCGTGACGTAAGCAAATCCGACCTGCGCCGTAAGCTGGGGTTGGTCTTGCAGGATACTTTCCTCTTTTCGGATACTGTCATGGAGAATATCCGCTTCGGACGCCTGGATGCCACCGATGAGGAATGTATCGAAGCAGCCAAACTGGCCGAAGCGGACCATTTCATCCGCCAGCTCCCGCAAGGATATCAAACCAACCTTGCCGAACGCGCCAGCAACCTGAGTCAGGGGCAGCGCCAGTTGCTTTCAATCACGCGCGCCATTCTGGCCGACCCCGCTATCCTGATCCTTGACGAAGCCACCAGCAGCGTGGATACGCGTACCGAAATACGCATCCAGAAAGCTTTGCTGCACCTGATGCAGGGACGCACCAGCTTCGTCATCGCCCACCGCCTCAGCACCATCCGCGACGCGGATAATGTGGTCGTCATCAACAACGGCGAAATTGTCGAGCAGGGCAATCACCAGCAGCTCCTCGACCTGAATGGGTTTTACCACCACTTGTATGTGAGCCAGTTCAAAGGCAACGCAATATAAAAAGATTTGGCAAGTGCGTGTGGTTACTCGCACTTGCCTGATCCGTTTTAAAAAAGATTCATGAATTAATCCTTCTTTATCGATTTGTAGTTCGCAGCAATTCGCGCGTCCAGCTCCGGCGGTCAGAACATAAATAAGGTCTCAACTTCTGTCCAACTCAGGATTGATGTGCGCAATTCCCCCTCATTTGCCCACGTCGGACAAATCGCACACATTAAACGGTTCATGGCGCACAGTGGGGAAGGAATCAGCGCTGGTAAAAGTATTGTACACTAACTGTTCGGCATGCTCCGCTGTGCTCTGAGTTTTCTTTGCGATTCACCCTCGAGTTGGATGCGGTGGGCATTGTGAACAATACGATCCAGAATGGCATCTGCCAGGGTAGGATCGGGAATGCGCAAATGCCAATCGGAAATAGGAACCTGGCTGGCAATGAGAGTGGAAGCGTGGCCAAAGCGATCATCCATCACTTCGAGGATATCTTGAGCATTCTGGATGGTGATGGTATCCCGCATCCAATCATCCAGGATCAGGAGATCCGTTTTAGCCAATGAACGCAGCAGGTTGGACAATGAACCATCTTGTCTGGCCAGAGTGAGGGTATGCAGCAGACGAGAAGTCCGCTGGTAACGCACACTGAAGCGATTGCGTGAAGCAGCGACACCAAAGGCAGAAGCCAAATAAGACTTGCCACAACCGGTAGGTCCAAAGATCAACATATTTTGGTGGCTGGCGATCCAGCTGCACTGTCCAAGTTCCAGAATAAAGCGGCGATCCAAGCCACGAGAAGGCGAGAAATCCAAGTCCTCGAGTGCAGCCTGCATAGGAAAATTGGCAATATGGATGCTACGCCGAATACGTTTTTCACGCCGCTGGGTACATTCAGTCTCCACTAGCAGAGATAGGCGATCTTCAAAGACCAGGTCACTATATTGGGAATTGGTCTGTTGATCACGCAGAGCCTCGCGAAAGGCCGATAAACGCAGTTCACTTAATTGATCATAGAGGGTTTGCAGGGTCATAGAACTCCTTAGTCATAGTATGAGCTGCCGCGCACATTTTCGTGAGCAGGCAGAGGAAGATCGATGGGATTGGCAGTTAAATGTTCCAGTTCGGATTTAACCTCCTTGTAGGAGAGCAGATGTGCTTCCAGCAAGGTTGTGCATACAATTTCCATCTGTGCTTGGGAATGGCTGCGCGCCAGGTTCAGAATTCCCAGACAAGTTCGATAGGCTTGCTGTGGATAAGATCGGGACTTCAACACGGCAGTGATGTACGCAGCGGTATGCGGCCCGATTTTGGCTGCTTCTCTTTGGAACCAATCTCCATTCGCGTTCAGGATAAATTGGTGGTTGGCAGGCATATGTTCTGGGCAAGTGGAAAAACGTCCCTGTGCCAGACTGTGCGGGTGGATTGCCACTTGCTGCCCATGATGGAAGATAGTTACCAGGCTTTCGGTGGCACGGATCTGGACTTCCTGGTGTACCAGAGGATGTGGAACGCTGTAGTAGTGTCCCTCAAAGGCAACATGATAGTCAATATTCACCCGGACATTCTTCCAGACCGCAAACTCATAAGGACGTTCCGGCAATGGACGTAAAGCAGGTTGATCCAACTCTTCAAATAACTGTTGGCGTGACTTACCCATCTGCGCCATTTCCCGTTGGTTGAAGGTTTGCAGAAGTGGTGCAATCGCTCGGTTCGCCTCGGTAATACTGAAGAAAGTACGTTTCCGCAAAGGAGCCAGGATCCAGCGTTCCACATTTTGTACGCTGTTCTCAATATGACCTTTATCGCGAGGATGGCGAACTCTGGCGGGTAATACTGCCACCTGATAGTGTTCTGCTAACTCCTGGTAACTAGGATTCAGCTCTGGTTCGTAACGGTTCGGCGTTTTCACTCCAGATTTGAGATTGTCGGGACGAATCATCTTAGGAATGCCGCCGAAAAATGAGAAGGCACGGACATGTCCACCCAACCAGTGAACGAGTTCCTGGGAGGGTTGAACTTCAACATAGGTATAGTTACTGGCGGGTAGAGTCGCCACAAATACTTGTGCCCGGTTCATCTCACCTGTTTCGGGGTTAGTGATGGGCACAGTCATACCAGCGTAATCCACCTCCATTTCCTCCCCGGCTTTATGGGGCAAACGCATTGTATTAGTATGTGTCTTATTCCAAAGATGGTAATATTCCCGAAATTGGGTAAAGCCATATCCATTCGGATATTTCTCCCGATATTCTTGCCAGAGCAGAGTCAGGGTGACACCCCGTTTGCAGAGTTCCCGCTGCATTTCTTCACAGTTCGGAATTGGACGATCTGCTGATCTGGCTTTGCTTTTCTCTGGAAACATGCGCTGGTACAGCTCATCTTCGCCCATTTCCTCCGGCAGTGGCCAGCCTAGTCCAGCCTTCTCAGCTCTTTCCAAATACTCTCCAACGGTACTGTTGGAAACCTGACAGGCCCGGGAGATGGCCCGGTTGGATAGGTTTAATTCATGATGTAATCGAATGACTTCTCGTATCTTGCGCACTGGTAATCGCTCCTGGGACATCCTTACCTCAATGATCTTCTGTAGGTAAAGTATCCCATTGCTTGTTTTACCAGCGCTTTTTCCCCCGCCAAAGTGTGCGACATCCACCGTTTAAGGTGTGCGCCATGCTCCGTTTAACCTGTGCGACATGTTCCGCTTAAAGTGTGCGGCTTGCTCCGCTGTATGCACTCATTGGAGCCGGGTATCAAAGATCATCAGGTTAAGCTTACCGGCAGCCGGATAACAGAAGACGAATTTTTGGTCATCTTGCCAAAAAATATAGAACTCGAGAGCAAAACCAACAGAAAGGGGTGCAGTACCAATATCGGTTTATACATAAAATATTTTATATCAAAGCCGAATATCTTACATTCGGTCGAAAAGTAAAAATGAAAATAAATTAGTTAGTCTTTACCAATTTTCTCGATTTTTTAAATTCATTTATGATGAGAATCAACAAAATTGCCAGACTGGCAGCTGAAGTATCTATCAATACATCTCTCAATTCACTTGATCTACCCAAGACAAATAATTGGTGAAATTCATCTGTGATGGAGTAAAGGAAAGAGAAGAATAAAGACAAAACATTGGGGACTTTTAACTTTGGGTATTGGATTAATGCATGTCTGAAAGAGATAGCCAATAATGAATATCCAACCATATGCCCAATTTTCAACCAGTCAAAACTGGGTGAAGCTGTATGAATGACTGGTTCTAACACCTTATTTAAAGCATTGATGACAGGTTGAGTCAGTTGGCTTACCTGTTTTTCGGTGAGACTGGAAAAACAAAAAATCAATGCCATAACAATTACCGCTGGTAGCCAGCGTTTGATGAATACCATTTATTTCTCCCTAAAATATACGGAATATCGGGGTGGTTATTTATTCTATACTTTATTAGCTACATCAGGCATCTTTGTAAACTAAATTTTTCGCAAGCATAATGCCCCTAAAAAATCTCAATCCGTTGGATTCATAGTGGATATAGCGAAGTGAGGCTATAAGTACCCTACCTGGGCTGAACCAGATTATGTAAAAACTAATGGGGAATTCCCCGAAAAGTTAAATGGCTTACGGACCACATCCGCAGGTGAAATTGTGGCACAAGCACAATCCACATTTGTCGATAATTCAGTCTAATTCTCTGAAATAGGAAGGAAAAATCAGCTAATTATAAGTTATTGACAAAATGGTAATTATCCGTGGGTGTCATTGGCGGAATCAGGCCTAATTGTCTGCCTTTCATAATTGCAGCTGCCCGAGTGCGAACTCCAAGTTTCAGATAAGTAGCAGAAAGCAAATTCCGAAAAGTGGAGCCAGAGATGTTTAGTTTCTTAGAAAGGGTGAAAGTGTCTTCATCGGGATAAGCAGCGCAGAGAGAAATTACTTCCAATTGCCTTTTTGTTAGACTGTTATCCTCTCGCTTAGAAAACAAGTCCTGATGGATTCCATCGCTGAAGAAAACTCCCCCATTTGCGATAATTTGAACTATATTTCCCAATTGTTGGATAGATTTTTGATCCTCTTTAAGAATAAAACCGTTTATACCCATCTCAAGTAAAGCATCAATCAGATGAACTTGATTGATGTATGAGATAACTAAAATTTTCAAGTCGGGTTTCTGTTTCGTAAAACGATCAATAAAATATAGAATTGGAAATGGATTTCTATTCTTATTTGATACATGAACATCTATTCCGGTAATCAACAAATCCATTGGCGTTTTGGTTATATCATTAACAAGATCTTCGGCAAACATGAATGTTGAGCTCACGGTTAATTCAGGCACCATATTCAATCGATAGATGTATCCATCAATTGACGATTGATGCGTTTCAAGAATTGCTACATTAATAGGCTGCGTATCCGTTACATTAATAGTAGATTGCATATTTTTACCCTAGTGGATCAATCCCCACAAACATACTCTTATTATAAATTATTATAAATATTTTAGTACACTTGTGTTATTTGTTATGACATCTGCCTATACTAATTAACTTTCAGAAATATTTATCACTATCCTCCGAGAGATATATTACCAAATTATAAGTTGTGTAAATTCAAATAGTGGTGAATTAGAAAGGGTCTTCTTCGTTGTTAATTTGAATTGAGTGTGCGAATCCCACCGATATAAGAAAATTATATAAGAAATCTCTCTTTTTGTAAACCAAAACCAGTTCCCAAAATCGCTATAGTCAGTTGTAATGGAAAATAAACCGGGTTTGCCAGTTATACTTAGCTTATGATTGAAATCACCCATTCCTTTACGCTGGATGAATCTGAACTGCAATTCACCTATGTGCGGGCATCCGGTCCTGGCGGTCAGAATGTAAATAAGGTCGCGACTTCTGTCCAGCTCAGGTTTGATGTGCGCAATTCCCCCTCATTGGCGCCGGAGGTCAAAGCCCGTCTCACCAGCCTTGGCGGCAGCCGCATGACTGACGATGGCGTTCTCATTATCGAAGCGCGGCGTTACCGCACCCAGGCGCAAAACCGGAGCGACGCCCTGCAGCGCCTGACCACGCTTCTGCACAAAGCCAGTCAGGCTCCTCAACCCAGACACGCCACTCGCCCCACTCTGGCTTCTCAGCTCCGCCGTGTCGAATCCAAACGAAAGCGCAGCCAGCAAAAAAAACTGCGCGGTTCAAATTCCGATTAACCCCCCCGGTGGAGATCATAAGAATATAAAATCGCTTGGGTTAGATTGTTGTTTGGCATATTTATAAGGGCAATTATTTTTGGGGTGGAATTCGAGGTTTACTATTTCATCCGGGCTAAGTGCCGCTGTAGTTTTATCATCCGACAAGGAAGGAGAATTTGATCCCATGGGCAAACCGCATCGAATTGCTGCCGGTGGATTTATTTTTAAAAACAACAGGGTGCTGCTTGTGAGATATCAAAACAACAGCGGAGGTACTTTTTTAGTGGCACCGGGTGGTGGCTTGGAAGAGGATGAAAATATAGTCCAGGCTGTGATCAGGGAAACAAAAGAAGAGACTGGTATTTCAGTAAATCCGAGGCGGGTGGCGGCAATTGAAGATTTGATGTGCTCCCAATACAAAATGATAAAGGTATGGATGATCAGCGAGTTTGTTGCAGGAGAAATCAAGAAAACCGAGGAAGCAGCAAAAGAAGATATTATTGAGGCTGCCTGGTTCACCAGGGAACAACTTGAAAAAGAGGTCGTTTATCCCACAACATTAATCCAACACGATTGGAAAGAACTTCAAGCTGAGTCGTGGCAAGTAGAGTGCCTGCCGTCCCGAACGGCAAATTTTTAAAGGGGAAGTTTTGGAGTGATCAGATCTGTAGAAATGGTTGTAGGGAAGGTGATTAAGTATAATGTACGCTGAAAATATCCGCGTCAACCCAATTGATATCACCTGCATCGTCTTTGATTTTGGGTTTACACTTTCTTCTGATTTATATTTCAAGGTACCTCCTCCGGAATGTCCCGATTGGCAAAATCTAATCCAACAAAACATCTTCAGTGATCAAGGTTTGGTTGATGACTGGATGAGGGGGGCAGCAACGCTCCAAGATATTGCTTTTAAACTGGCTCCTTTTGTTCGAATGCAAACGCCCAGGATTATGGAATATCTGGAAATAGGCTGCCGAAAACTAGATTTTAATCAGGATGTCTGGGATTTTGCCATTGACCAGCTCGAAAAGGGCAGAAAAACGGTCATCGTCACAGGGAACATGGATGTCTTCACCCAGGTTGTTGTCCCATACCACCATTTGGCGGATCAATTTGATGCGATCATTAATAGTTTTGATTACCAGGAACTTGATAAATCGATCTTGTGGTCGAAGGCCTTTGAGCTGATTGGCGATGGAGTAGGATACGGCCAGAGTCTTCTGATTGAAGACGGTGAGAAAAATGTGATGAAGTTTAGAGGGAACGGTGGTTATGCCTATCAGTATAGAGGTGATGCGGCTTTTTTAGCCTGGTTGAAATCGACAGGATGGAAATGAGTGGATTACCCCCGCGAACAACGGAAATCAACCGGTGATGAAAATGTTACAATATAAAAGTGGTTCGCAAGGGTCTTCGATTGTGAGAGTTAAAAGAAGGTATTTTTATTTTGACGTAGAAATCAGATTTGAGTCTTTATTGTCTTGAAGGATAACCGAATGACAAATATAGTGCGCCCTTTTTATACAAATAATGAAGAAGATTACAAGCATTCTCCCGTTTGGCATGACAATGACTTATGCCCTGAAGGAAGAAAGATTTCACCAGGGGACAAAAATCTGGGCATAAAAGGGAATAAGTGCGAGATTTGCGTCAAGCTCGATGCTGAAGGTGTCGTTTCCCGAATTGTAAACCGGCGAAAATAAAATAGGAAAAAAGTTAACACTTACCCAAGAAGGCAGCCTTTACAAAATATAATCGTAAATTTCCCAGACTACCAAATTGAAATGTTGGTTTTTTTATACAGGAACTGTCAGCTGCTGAATCCTGTCAGCATATCTGATCGTGCGGCTAATGGCTGATAATTTAATTTATTTTGCTTATGGGTAACAAATGCCAGTTCTCTACAAAATGCGTGAAACGCAAGCGAGAAGTGTATCAGAATTGCTACAGAGCATAAATAAAGTGATCAACTCGGTTCAAGTGCTCATGTCACCGTCGCTACCGGATGAGGTTTAAGCGCGGGCGCCCAAGGCAGACCCATCAGTTCAAACAGGTACGATGGCCCTATCTGGAAGAGTGAAAATAGATTATCTGGTTTATTGTTTAAGGAACCTAAAACAACCTTCAGACAGGTTATGAAAATCAGTCTGAAAGTTGTTTTTATATTGATTGAAAAGCATTTGCCTGGAACGAGATAAAGACGATCCCTATTTTAGACCTGAATGCAAAAAACTGTCGATAAACTGACGCTGGAAGATTAAAAACAAAACTAATAGTGGGCCTACAACAATGATCGTTCCGGCTGTGACTAAAGGCCACTGGGCCCCAATTTCACCCAACTGAGTAAGAATTGCCAAGCCGACAGTCAAAGGACGGCTGTTGGGACTGTTGGTAACAATTAATGGCCATAAGAAATCATTCCAGTGGAAGCTGATCGAAGATAACGCAAAAGCAATCATAGCAGGTCGGGCCGGTGGAATATAAATGTACCATAGTGTCTGAAACCAGTTGGCGCCATCCATTCGAGTGGCATCGTCCAGGTCTTGGGGAATTGTCTTAAAGGTCTGGCGCATTAAAAACGTACCAAAAGCGGACCCAAAGAAAGGCAGCATGACGGCTAATAAAGTATCAAACAAACCTAAGGACCGAATCGTTGAGTAGTTTGGCACAATCAAAGCGCTTGAAGGCACCATAAGCTGAAGCATGATCAAGAAAAACAGAACATTCTGGCCGCGGAATTTAAAGCGAGCAAATGCGTATCCGGCAAGGCAAATTGTCACTAGTTGGAAAATTAGAATCCCAACAACGATCAAAATTGTATTGAGATAATATCTTCCGAATGGCGCGATTTGGAATGCTTGAACATAATTTGAAATAGTTGGATGGCTGCTCCACAATAAATTCGTGGCACTAAGTGGTTCGTCCGGGGAATGAAACGACACCGCCATGGTCCACAAAATGGGAACGGTCCAACCAATCGCGATTAACCCCAGAGCTAGCAGACCGATTGTATTGAGTAAAGAGAATGAGTGTCTTTTATTCATAGGTAATCCGGCGGTCTGAAGAAATAAAGTTGATTATTGTAAAAATTAATAGAAAAGCGATCAGAACAATGCTCATGGCACTGGCTTTTCCAACATCCAGGTAACTAAAAAGTGTCTGCCACAAATTAAATAACATCATGCCGGTGGAATTGACTGGCCCTCCACCTGTCATAATATATATTTGATCTACAGTTTCAAATGCATTAATCACAGCGATCGTCGTTACGAAGAGTGTTGTTCCCCGTAGGAGTGGAATTGATAGGTAACGCGTGGATTGAATTACATTTGCACCGTCAAGTTTGGCTGATTCAAAAATATCATGTGGAAGCCCCTGCAAACCAGCTAAAAAGAACACCATAAAATAGCCTGTTTGTTTCCAAACCCCTAAAATCATCAGCGCAACCAGTGCCAGATTTGGATCACCCAGCCAGTTTTGACTGGGAATATGAAAAAATTCAATAAATACATTCAATAACCCATAGCCAGGCGTGTACATAAACAAAAAGATCGTTGCGGCACTAACCATGGGCAATACTGTCGGGTAAAAAAAGGCCAGACGATAAAGCCCTTGAGCGCGGAACTTAATATTAAGCAATAGGGCTAAAACCAAAGCGAGGAACACACTGATCGGAACCGTCATTATCACATAAATGGCTGTATTCTTTATTACATGAATATAACCAGGATCAGTAAATAGGGCGATATAGTTGCCTAATCCGGTAAATTTCGGGGTTTGAACTGCTTGATTTTGAATGAACAAACTATCATAACCAACCCGGATCAGTGGTAACAATGTAAATGCTGCCACAAAGATCAGTGTCGGAAGAATTAATAAATAGGGCAGAGCAGCGGCCCAAAAGCGCGACCGCCGCTCTGCAGAATAACTGATTTTCGCCTGAGAACTCACTATTTCGCTCTTATTGGCTGAATTGGGATAATAATTGATCAGCTTGAGCTTGAGCTGATTTGAGCGCATCAGCAATGGAACTCTTACCAGTTAGAACTGCCTGGACAGCATCACCCAGGAATTTTTGGATTTGAGCATTGTCGTGGGTAGCCAATTCAGGTCCAGCGTATTGGAGACCTTTTTGTGGAATAGCAGATAACGGTACCATCGCAATGTGGTTTTTCATCTCAAGCGTATCGTACGCGGATTGACGGGATGCAATGTAACCGGTATTGATACTCCAATCAGCTTGTATGTCAGCCGAAGTCATGAATTGAATGAATTTCCATGCTGCAGCTTGATGATCAGCAGGGATACCTTTTAGCATATACATATTACCGCCACCAGTAGCAGCGCCAAAACCTTTCTCACCAACATTGTAGCTAATGCCAACGTTAAACTTTGCAAGCTTCAAGATGTTGGTCATTGCTCCACTGGATTGCCAGATCATAGCCGCTTTACCGTTTTCAAAATCGGTTGGTGTATTCGCCCAGAGAATAACACCTTGAGGCATAACTTTGTATTTATTAGCCAGGTCGCTGAAATCTTGAAGGGCTGCGGCTACTTCTGGAGTATCAAAGGTTACCTTATTGTCAGAGGTAAAAACGTTTGATCCGTTACCAATGACAAAGGATTGGAATAGCCAGTAGGGAATTCCATCAGATGAAATCTCAATACCCCATTGGCTGCCATCTGGTTTGGTTAGTGCTTGCGCATCAGTAACCATTTCAGCATAATTTGCGGGTCCTTTTGTGGGATCAAGGCCAGCAGCTTTGAAAAGATCGGCGTTGTAATACAACACTGGTATGGAGCGCTGGAAGGGCAGACTCCATATATGGTTTTGATAATTCGAATTTGCCAAATAAGCGGGGAAGAAATCTGATGTAAATGTACTACCACCTGCCGCCTGGATATTGTCATCCAACGGCATGATCGCATCGGCATCCACTAACGAATAAAGGTCAGTTGAAAGACAAACCGCGACATCTGGGGGTGTTCCACCACCTTTGATCGTAGTTAGTATCTTGGTCAAAGTATCCGCATATCCTCCTGATAAAACAGCATTTACTGTAATACCGGGGTTCTGTGCTTCGAACTCTTTGATATAGCCGTCAATGATCGTGGTAATCGGACCTGGAACAGCAACGGGATAATAGAAAGTGAGCGTCACTGGAGCAGCGGTGGGGGTAGGCGGAACAGCTGTAGGGGCCGCTGTTGAAGCAGGCAAAGCAGTCGTTGGTTGGGGTGGGACCGCTGTTGCAGTAGGGGCACAACCCGTTAACGCACCAAATAACATTACAAAAATGATCGAACTACCAAGCAAAATCCTTGAAAGATTGTTTTTGCGCATTTTTTTACTCCTCTTGGAACTTAATCAATAACTGATGGCGAAAATCACATATATTCACATACTTAAACCATTGTTTTTAATTTTCATTAAAATCGCTCTGTGCCTGTGTCTGCCTCCTTTTTGATGGCAAAGAATTAATTATTTTGGATCATCCGAATTGTATTTAATTCTACAAAATTCGAGTTGTAAAAAATGTGACTAAAAACTACTGGTTGGTTATCCTCTTTATAAATAATCGAACGAACACTAAGAATTGGTGTTCCGCTTTTCAATTCTAGAAATTTTGATAATTCAGTATTCAGTCCGGCTGCGCGAATTTTTGATTGAATGTGATGCAAGGAAATATTAAGCGAAGTGGTTAAAAACTTAATCATGTTGCCATCGAAAACTCCCCAATCCAAATTTTCGGGGTGAAGGATCGGATTAAGATAGTCTTCTATATAAATTACTGGTTTTTTATCTGCCTGGACAATTCGTTTAATCAGAAAGACCTTTTGGGTTGCCGTGGCTGAAAATGTATCACAGACCTCGGTTGGTGCTTCGCTCAAATTCATTGTTAAAGTGCGGAATGTGGGAGTGTACCCACTTTCATTTATTATTTGCGTAAATGGGGAAAACTCATTAAGGGAATCCCGAATCACATGGGAATTCGTCACAAACGTCCCAATACCATGCCGGCGGATAATCACTCCATCATGTTCAAGTTCCACGTATGCTTCCCGTAATGTATTGCGACTGACGCCTAATGTTTGCGCAATGGCAGTTTCTGAAGGAAGTTGAGTCTGGTCGTTGAGATGGTTTTGTTCAATGTAATTTAGTAAGTACGTTTTTACTTGATTCAATCGTGAGTCGGTATTGATATGTTTGGACATGGGCAATTCTTTCGTTGAATAGAAAACCAATTACAGAGCGAATCTACTTTAGAAAAGAACATTCTGTTTAAAATTATATATTGGCGATTGATTAGTTGTTGGACGTCCTACAACTTCATAGTATAATAAATATGGGTAAAAGTCAATAGTCTTTTTTACTTATCTGTCAAATGTAGTAAGAAAATTGCCGACTTTATTTATTCGAATGAGTGGTTGTGAACTTGTGATTTTACAAGTACCAAGAGACAAAAATTTCTCGCTTTATCTAAATTACAGGTATTTGCCTAATTTCTAATTTAATTGATTTCTTGAGCGCAAGTAAAAATTAGACTTTTTGAAAAAAAGCCTATGGAAAGGCAAATCAAAAATGATCATAACGTTTCTTGGTACTTCTGGAGCGAATGCTTTTCCTGAAGCTTTTTGTAAATGCCCAAACTGTGAACAATCACGCAAGCTTGGCGGATCGAGCCTGCGTAAACGGTCTGCCTTGTTAATCAATGACGATTTGCTCATTGACCTGGGGCCTGACATTATGTCTTCTTCTCAAATACTTGACCTGGATTTAACCAATGTCAGTTGCTGTATTCAAACACACCCTCATGCAGATCACCTGGATTTATCTCATTTGCTCTCACGTAGTCCTGACCACGGGGTTGTTGGCGCCCCATGCCTCAATTTCTTTGCGTCACAAGAAACCTTGCAGTTCGCAGCTCAAGATTTTATACAAAATTTTTCCACCGCTGACTTCTTAGCGCCTGATACACAAAAATTTATGAATCTTAAATTACACACTGTCAACCCATTTATTTCTTTCGAATATGGGGGGTATCATATCACCCCGTTTCCGGCTAATCATGCGCTCAAGTTGGGTGCGATGGTTTATGCGGTTGAAAAAAACAACAAGCGTATCTTCTATGGTACTGATACCGGGGTATTTTTTGAAGAAACATGGCAAGCGTTTCATCGATTTAATCTCCAGTTCGATCTTGTCATACTTGACCATACCTATGGATTAACTAAATCAGGAAGTGACCACCTCAACGCTTTTCAGGTAATCGAGCATGCGGAAAGAATGCAGTCTGAAGGTTTATTAACCCCTACTGCCCGAATTTTTGCGACTCATATCGCGCATGAAGGGAACCCTCCTTATCCAGAATTGAGTGGGTTTGCCAGACAGCATGGTTATGAAATCGCTTACGATGGACTTCGACTCGAAGTGTAGATAATTCAAGACCCAGATATAATTTATGTGGATTCTTCGCAACCATTAAAGGAAAATAAAATGAGCGACACTGAAAAATTTCCGATCCTCTTTTTAATCGCCAGACCGGCAGCCGGGAAAAGCGAGGTCATCGATTTTCTCAAAAAAACACCCGTAAAGACCCGGATTGAGCGTTTTCATGTGGGTGAATTTGCAGAAATCGACGACTTCCCCATGCTTTGGACCTGGTTCGAAGAGGATGCGCTGTTGGATAAAATGAGGCATCCGCGCATTCATAGCGATTCGGATGGATACTTTCTCCATCAATACCTTTGGGATCTCCTGATCGAGCGCTTCGGGTTGGAATATCAGAAAAAGCTGCGGAATGTTCCTAATTACGCCGAGTCGTTCACGACCATCATTGAGTTTTCCCGCGGGTCCGAGCACGGCGGATATCGTTCTGCTTTTTCTCACCTTGACCCGCAAATGCTTTCTAAGGCAGCTGTGCTGTATATCGATGTCTCCTGGGAAGAATCCTTGCGTAAGAATCGCAAGCGCTTCAACCCGGAGAAACCTGACAGCATTCTGGAGCATTCCCTGCCCGATTTAAAGCTGGAGCGGCTTTATAAAGACATCGATTGGCCTGATGTCAGCAAAAACGATCCAAATTACTTATCCATCCAAGGCTATCAGGTTCCTTACGCTGTATTTGACAACGCGGACGATGTGACTACTCAACGCGGGGAAGCTTTAGGAAACCGTCTTGAGCAAGTGCTGCGAAAACTTTGGAATCTTTACAACAAACATTCAAACTAGGGATTAATTATTTCTGCCACTAAAAAAATCGAATTTATAATCGTTAAATGGTATTCAATAAATCGACGGGATGAAATATTCCAAATTACCGTATAATATTCTTATCGAATAGCTCATTTTTCATAAAGGAGAATATCATGTGGTATTATACAATCAACAATCAGCAATTTGGACCCGTCGATGAAGCTAAGATTAAAGAGTTAGCTGCCAGCGGTTCGATCAATGCCAACACGCTGGTATGGGCCGCCGGCATGGCAGCCTGGGCACCTGTTTCCCAGACTCCTCTTGCCAGTTTGTTAGGCAATCTTCCTCCCGCTCCCCCCCCACCCTACTATCCAACCGCAGTAATGAAGGACCCAGAAGTACAAAAGGTCGATAACCTTTTCATGTGGTTTTGGATCAGCCTCATTGGCATTTTGCTGTTTGGAATCGGCATCATCCCAGCAGCCATTCTGTTTTTCGTTCTCGCCCATAAAGGCTGGAAAGCGGTTCAGCACGAAGGCATCCGCGCAACTCCCGATCAGGCAATCGCTTACTGCTTCATACCAGGATGGAATTTCTACTGGTGGTTTCCCGCTTTCCGCGGATTGGCCAAAGAATTCAATGCCTTGTTTGACAAAGAGGGTCTGGCTGCCGAAAGATTCAATCTCGATCTAGTCACCTGGATGCTCATTTGTCTTTACGCCTCTCCAATTACATTTGGCTTTTCAGCCATCGCTTTCATCGTCCTCTGGATCATGTATACTAATAAACTAAAGAATGCCATCAACGCCGTTACCCTGGCGCATAAAGCATAAAAAAGTAAGGCGGAATCGAGACCGGCGGGAACATACCCGACCGGTCTCTTTTTTTATTTCAGCATACCTCAGATAAAAATACTACTTAAATGATAGCCTGTCCTCTCAGGATTGTCATTGCATTGCTGGCACCCCCTGCACGTGGTAGAATCACAGTGGACAAGTAGACTGTGCTTCTATTGGAGCGCAGTGGTTTGATTTTTATTTTGTTAGGAGGCTGTAGCATGGAACAGAAAGTGGGTTCCTTCGAGGTAAAAAAAGGGTTGGCGCAAATGCTTAAAGGTGGCGTGATCATGGATGTGGTCAACGTTGAGCATGCGAAGATAGCTGAAGAAGCCGGCGCTTGCGCTGTGATGGCTCTGGAACGTGTGCCTGCGGATATTCGCGCAGATGGCGGTGTAGCCCGCATGAGCGACCCGGATATGATTCAAAAAATCATGGAAGCGGTCTCTATCCCTGTGATGGCAAAATGCCGCATCGGTCATTTTGTCGAAGCACAAATTCTCGAAGCCATCGGAGTGGATTATATTGATGAATCGGAAGTATTAACTCCCGCGGACGAAGCAAATCACATTTATAAACACGATTTTAAAGTTCCTTTCGTCTGCGGCTGCCGTAATCTGGGTGAAGCCCTGCGCCGCATTGGTGAAGGCGCGGCAATGGTCCGCACCAAAGGCGAGGCAGGTACCGGTGATGTCGTTGAAGCCGTGCGCCACGCGCGCACTGTATTTGGCGAGATTCGCCGCCTGCAGAACATGCCAGAAGAAGAAGTGATGGCTTTTGCCAAAGAGATCGGTGCTCCTTATGAACTGGTATTGGAAACGCAAAAATTAGGCCGTATGCCCGTGGTCAATTTTGCCGCCGGTGGAATTGCCACCCCGGCTGATGCTGCCTTGATGATGCAGCTCGGCGTGGACGGCGTCTTTGTCGGTTCTGGAATCTTCAAATCAGGTGACCCCGCCAAACGTGCATCCGCCATCGTCAAAGCCACTACTCATTATCAGAATGCCAAAATTCTGGCAGAAGTCAGCCGCAACCTGGGTGAACCCATGGTCGGCCGTTCCGTGGCTGCCATGCCTGATGCCGAAAAAATTGCGACCAGAGGTTGGTAAGACATTATGAAAATTGGTGTCCTGGCATTACAGGGTGACTTCGCTGAACACCAGGTCATGCTCGAAAAACTCGGAACAGAAGTGGTGCTGGTGCGTCTGGCCAGTCATTTACAAGGGTTAGACAGCTTGATTATTCCCGGTGGCGAATCTACTACTATAGGGAAGTTGGCCACCGAATTTGGCTTGATGGAGCCCTTAAGACAATTTGGAAAAGAGCATGCTATTTGGGGTACTTGCGCTGGGGCTATTTTTCTCTCGAAAGATGCTCGACGGCATCAACCGCTGCTTGGATTGATGGATATAGTGGTCGACCGCAATGCATTTGGGAGACAAGTGGACAGCTTTGAGGTCGGTCTAGATATTCCTGTTTTGTACAAAGATGGAAAAAACGTGCCTTTTAATGCCGTATTTATCCGTGCGCCTTTGATCGAGAGTGTGGGTAAAGGTGTGGAAGTGTTGGCTTCATTGGAAGACGGCCGCATCGTAGCAGCACGGCAGGGTCATCTGCTGGCTACTTCGTTCCATCCCGAGTTGACTGCTGACGACCGCTTCCACCGTTACTTTATGGAGTTATCGCGATAATCGTCCGACCGTTCGCATGGTATGACCTGTTTTCCCTTATTAAGTATCGGGAGCACTTTTCCTGCCTGAATCATTCCCTTCTGCTCACCCACGGAAATCCGGTCAGCTTTTTTGCAGTCGCCTCTCACCTGAATCTCAATGATGAGAGTTTCACTGCCGTTTCGCCTGCCGCAGACGGGGGCACCCCTTTATTTGGGCAAGTACAACATTCGCTTGGAGATCGTTCAGCGAATCTGATCTTTCTCGTTCCGGAATGTAAAGAGCCCCATCCCGCTTTGCTGAATATGCTGGATGAACTGGCGACTCGCGCTGGAGAGATGAACGCGGTCAATTTACTGGCCGAGGTAGAAGAAAATGACGCCAACCTGGAGCATTTACGCAGGAGCGGCTTTTCTATCTACGGATGGGAAACAATCTGGAAGCTGCCGGCAAAAATTCAAACTGATCAAACACCCCACTTATGGGAGCCGATGACTCCTCAGGACGAACCAGCCGTACGCACACTTTACCAAACTCTTGTACCGCCGCTCGTCCAAACTGCTGAGCCCTATCCCGGCCCGGATGTTCGCCGCCTGGTTTACCGCTATAACGGAGAAATGATCGCCTATATCGAAAGCAACAGCGGCCCGAGAGGCATCTATCTCAAACCGATCATTCACCCGGCAGCGGAAAACCCGCTAGAGTTGCTGTCTGAAACAATCAAATTATTTCAGGGTTTGGGAAAACCCGTTTATCTGCAAATGCGTTCATACCAGGCCTGGTTAACCCCCTTTCTCGAAGAGCTCAAGGCTGAAACCAGCATCCATTTTGCTTTGATGGTACGCCGCCTGGCAGTTTTACAATATTCACCAGCCAAAGTTCAACGGCTGCGTCTGGAAAATCGCCAGACCGAAACCTCGGCGACTATCGTGCAAAAAATGGCGGGGTCGCACAAATAGTCCTTTCTATTATTTAGGTGATAATTAAGGAAACATGACGCAAAAAAGAATTACTGATGATTTGCATGCCCTGATGGCTGTTTTGCCGCCCAGAATCGTCGAAGCGCTGACTGTTGCCAACAACAGTGAGAATCTGCTCGAGGTCGTGCTCGATTTGGGACGGCTGCCTATGGCCCGCTATGTCGATCAAGAACTGGCACTGAGCGATAAAGAGGTGGACCGTAATGATATTGACCAGGTCGTCTCCCGTATCGGCGAATTCGACGCGGATAACCGTGCCGGTCTTGAACGAACTTTGCACCGCATCTCAGCGATCCGCAACCGCCACGGGACCATTGTGGGGCTTACCTGCCGGGTGGGACGTGCCGTATACGGAACCATCGATATCATTCAAGATTTGCTCGAATCCGGCAAGAGCATTTTATTGTTGGGTAAACCGGGAATTGGCAAGACGACCATGCTGCGTGAGTCCGCGCGGATTCTGGCCGAAAACAAACGGGTGATTATCGTGGATACCTCCAACGAAATCGGCGGGGATGGGGATGTGCCGCACCCGGCTGTTGGGAAAGCCCGGCGTATGCAGGTGGCGACTCCCTCTCTGCAGCATGAAGTGATGATTGAAGCCGTCGAAAACCATAACCCCGAGGTCATCATCATCGATGAAATTGGTCGTGAGCTCGAAGCCATGGCCGCCCGTACCATTGCCGAACGTGGAGTGCAACTGGTCGCCACGGCTCATGGACGTTCTCTCGAAAATCTGCTGCTTAACCCCACCCTTTCCGATTTGGTAGGCGGGATCGAATCGGTTACGCTTTCAGATGAAGAAGCGCGCCGCCGCGGTACGCAAAAGACTGTGTTGGAACGCCGCAGTCCGCCAACCTTCGATGTTCTGGTAGAACTGCAGGAACGTGACCGCCTGGTGGTGCACCCGGATGTGGCTGCTGCCGTCGATATCCTGGTACGCGGCTTCCCCATCCAGCCTGAAGTCCGTTACCGCGACGCCAATGATGCGATTCATATCGAAAAAGCGCCTGCCCCGGCTGCAAACAATCACTCCATGACGCAGGGGACGCGCCGCACTTACCGAAATGGTCCCGGCGAAACCGCTGCAGCTCCTGCCCCTGAGGCCTTCACCCCCCAACGCCGCACGGCTGCTCGGACTTACGTTACGAACCCCGGTACTGAGTCCGAGGCGAGTTCGACAATTTCCTCCCGCCCGGTACTGCGAATTTACCCATACGGTGTCGCCCGCAATCGTCTGGAACAGGCGGCCCGCCGTCTGGGATTGACTGTGCAGATCTCCCGCATCGCCACGGAAGCCAATGTGGTAATGACCCTGCGTACCTATTACCGCTCCCGCCAAGAGCCGGTTGTGGATGCTGAGTCGCGTGGAATTCCCATTTACGTCCTGCGGGCCAACACCATCAACCAGATGGAACAATCGTTGGCTGAAATGTTCAATCTACCCCAGGAGCCGGTTGCGGCTAATTTTGAGGCCGTAACCAACCAGACTCAATCCGCCATCCAGGCTGTTCTGGGGGGTCAGCACTGGGTCGACCTGCCGCCGGCTTCTGCCAGTGTGCGCCGGATTCAACATGAAATGGCCCGTGAGGCTAACCTGGTCTCGCAATCCTACGGAAAAGAACCCAATCGCAGAGTACGCATCTTTCGCGAATGAGAAGAAGGCACCATGTTCATCACACTCGAAGGTCCTGATGGTAGCGGCAAGTCCATGCAAATCCCTGCCCTGGCCGAATTTATCCGCCAGCAGGGCTACGAAGTTTTGACCACTCGGGAGCCCGGCGGCACGAACATCGGCGATCAAATCCGTCAGGTCATCATGAAGCTGGGTAATACTTCCATGAACCCGCGCACCGAGATTTTACTTTTTTGCGCCGCCCGCGCTCAAATCGTAGAGGAAGTGCTGCGGCCTAATCTGGCACGCGGCGTTGTCGTCATCAGTGACCGTTATGCAGATTCGACCCTGGCTTATCAGGGGTACGGGCACGGCGTAGATTTGAACGAATTACGCACTCTGCTGAATTTTGCCACCGGCGGACTGACACCTGACCTCACTTTGTTGCTGGATGTGGACGTTGAAGAAGGGTTGAAACGGCGCCAATCTTGCGGCGGCGAATGGAACCGCCTGGACGCTTATGCCGTATCCTTTCATCGGCGTGTTCTCGCCGGTTATCACGAATTAGCCAGGCAGGATCCCGGGCGCTGGCAAACCATTGATGCGAGCCAACCCCCGGAAGTTGTACAATCCAGTTTACGCCAGGCGATCTTAGCAAAACTTAAGCCTGCCGACAGAAAGTAAGGGAGAGCATGGAGATGACAATGCGCAAATTAGGGATTCTTCTGTTATGCCTGGTGTTTGTCACTTTGGCTGCCTGTACAGTTCAGCCGCCGGTTTCATCAACTGCTTTGCCAACAAGCACGTCCATTCCGCCCACCGCTGCCATCACCGCTGGCCCTGTACCTTCAACCACACCCACGCCTTCAGTCACTATGGATGCCACCGCTGCCATTACTCCCAGCGGACCAGCCACTTGTCAGGTCATCCCAGTCGTACCGACTGCTAATCCGACAGCAGAAGTGTTAATGCCATCCCCCAGCAATATCGATTGGGTAAACGGTTCGAAAACAGCGTCCATTACGGTGACTGAATACGGCGATTATCAATCGACGACCAGCGCACAGCTTTACATCATGCTAAACGCACTTCAAAAAAAATATCCGGATGATATTCGCCTGGTTTTCCGACACTTTCCTCTTTCCGAGCAATACGACAAGGATTATCTGGCTGCGCAGGCTGCCGAGGCTGCCGGCAAGCAAGGTAAATTTTGGGAATTCACTGGAATCCTCTATTCCAACCAAAATGACTGGGTGAATAAATCAACTGACGATTTTACTGTCTGGGCTAATATGCAGGCAGTTGGGTTGGGTCTTAACCCCGATCAATTTAAGAATGATATGTTGGCGGATGCAACCGTGACACTGATAAAAAACGCCAGGGCCCAGGCTATGTTGCTCATCCAGGCTGGAACTTTAACCAACGACCCATTCTTATTCTTTAATAGTGTGGCAGTTTACCCGCCTTACAGTCTGGATATTCTTTCTAGCATGGTGGAGTATCTCAAGCTGCCGGCCAAAGCATTCACCTCCTGCCCCCCAATGACGGTAGATCCAACCAAAAACTATACCGCCACCATCCACACTGAAAAAGGTGATATTGTGATTGCCCTGTATGCTGATAAAGCCCCCTGGGCTGTGAATAGTTTCATCTACCTGGCTGAGCAAGGCTGGTACAACGGTTCCGGTTTCTTCCGGGTTATACCCGGGTTCCTCGCCCAGGCGGGCGACCCCTCCAATTCGGGGTTGGGGAACCCTGGATATGCCTTCTCCGATGAGTTCACTCCAGACCTGCGCTTCGATAAAGCCGGCGTAGTGGGCATGGCTAACAACGGGCAGGCCGGTACCAATGGTTCGCAATTCTTTTTTACATATACCGCCGCCCCCAGCCTGGATGGAAAATACACTGTCTTTGGACAGGTGATGACTGGCATGAATGTTTTAACTACACTGCGCCCGCGCAATCCTGATTCTGACATTATTTTACTTACTCCAGATCCAATCCTCTCCATTACTATCGAGGTGAAATGACCCTTCCACCGCCTCTCCCGATCAAAAAGCCAACGGATCGCGCCAGCATCTGGCAGCTTGTCCTTGGGGTGATCGGGATCACAATGTCTCTCCTGTCTTTCCTCGGCCTTTTACTCCTCTCCCATCTTCCTGCCGCAAACACAGGCTCGTCGACCCTTAATTCCGCAGGGATCACTCCATTGTTATGGATGACTGGATTGTTGGCTGTGTTAGCTGTCCCATCCATTTTATTCGCCAGCCGCAGTATCCATGATCATCCGTCCCCTTTGATAACAGTAGGTCCCCGGTTTTTACCCTTCTCAGCCATTGCGGTCGTTCTTTGGGCGGCCCTGGCCTATATCGGTGAAAATGCGGCGCGCTGGAAATTGTCCATAAATATCACTTCACCACTGAATATCCTGATTGTGGCCATTCCCATTTTGCTTCTGCTCACCCTGGGATTGTATCGGCTAACCTTCGGAAGTCAGCAGCGTGCCTGGGGAATGATTAATGTCGCGGCCTTCCTCACTATGCAAGTGGTTTTCTTCCTGGAGATGATCGTAATCCTGATCGTTGTGGTTTTGGCCGGAGTTTGGCTGTTCAAGCAGCCCCAATTTGCCTCGTACCTCTCCCTCTTGATGACTCAAAAAAATATCACGGTGCAAAGTCTGGCACCTCTCTTCAACCAGCTGACAACGCTGTTGAATCAACCGGGATTATATGCAGTGGTGGTTCTGGTATTTTGCTTGTTGGTGCCAATGATCGAGGAAGGTTTTAAACCGCTCGGAGTGTGGTTAATCGCCGGGAAAAAGCTCACCCCCACACAAGGCTTTGCGGCCGGTTTATTGAGCGGAGCCACTTTTGGATTGCTGGAGAGCCTGTCATTAATGAGTATGGTCAGCGGCAGTACCTGGCTGGTGACTGCAGTTGCCCGGATTGGAACCGGCTTGCTGCATACTTTGACGGCCGGTCTAAGCGGATGGGCGTTGGCAAAAACCTTGCAGGACCAAAAATATATCCGCCTGGCGCTGACTTATACCGGCGTGGTCCTCTTGCATGGGTCCTGGAATCTGTTTGCTGTCCTCATGGGAATCGGCAAAGTAGCCATCCCCATCAAGTATGATTTTATCAATCGGTTAATGGACTTCAGCCCCTGGGCTCTATCCATCCTCGTCGGCTTGATGTTCGCGGCGCTGATCTTGATGAATGCCCGTCTGCGCAAACAATCCAACCCGCCTGCGTTAACTGAATTTTCTGATACACTTGACCATTCCATCGAATGATATATTTCCTCGTAAAAAGGAACTTTAGATGACTGTAATTTCATTTTTAATTGATTTTGTCCTGCACATGGATCGCTACCTCGGCCAGATCGTTACCGATACCGGGTTATGGACTTATGCCATTCTGTTTGTGGTAATTTTTATCGAGACCGGCCTGGTGGTTACGCCTTTTCTCCCCGGTGATTCGATCTTGTTTGCCGCCGGAGCCCTCATCGCCGCGCAGGGTGTGCTCGATATAAAACTGCTGTATGGCTTGATGGTGCTTGCCGCAGTTCTGGGTGATACTGCCAATTATTGGATTGGTCATTATATCGGACCGCGAGTTTTTCATGAGGAAAGCCGTTTCTTGAAGAAAGAGTACCTTGACCGTACCCATGTTTTTTATGAAAAGTACGGCGGCAAAACCATCTTCTTTGCCCGTTTTATCCCCATCATTCGGACTTTCGCCCCATTCGTCGCCGGAGTAGGTGAAATGACCTACTGGCATTTTCTTTCCTTCAATATTATGGGTGCAATTCTCTGGCCGGCTCTGTTCCTTTTCGGCGGATTCTATTTTGGGAACATTCCTGTCGTGAAGAATCATTTCTCGCTGGTGGTCATTGCCATCGTATTGATTTCTTTGCTTCCAGCCATCATTGAAGTGATCCGCAACCGAAAAAAGCCGGAAGTGAAGATCGAACCTGACGTAGAGTAACTTTTGATAATTCGGGTGTTGTAATTTTTAATCAAGCGGTGGCGTCTGGAGGTCATTAACGGAATGAAAAAAAATAATTTAAGAAATCTGATCTCTTGGTTGATGAAAATATTAACAGATACTCAATACAAAGGGATCGAGAATGTACCGTCAACGGGTGGTTTGTTGATTGCGACCAACCACCTGAGCCGCATGGATATTCCTGTCTTGTTCATGATCCCGAACCGCCCTGAAATGACCGCTCTGGTGACCACAAAATATTTGAAGCACCCGCTGATTCGTTGGTTCATCGTTTCTGCCAAAGGGATCTGGCTTGATCGTGACACAGCCGATTTTGGTGCCTTTCGCAGCGCTGTCGAAGCGCTGGATCAAGGAAAAGCCGTGGGAATTTCTCCCGAAGGTACCCGCAGTAAAACGGGTCTGCTACAGGAAGGCAAACTCGGAACGGCGCTGCTGGCTTTGCGCGCGCATGTCCCGATTGTTCCTGTGGCTATTACCGGTACGAAAGGCTCATTTAAAAAAGCAATTACTTTTCAGCGCCCTTCAATTTCCGCTGAATTCGGCGCTCTTATTCCTGCGCCTGTACTGGAACGGAATAATCGTGAAGAACAAATGCAGAAACTGACCGATGAAATCATGTGTCAGATTGCAGTGATGCTGCCTGAAAGTGGCCGCGGTTTCTATGCCAATCATCCACGCCTTATAGAACTTCTGGCGCAAAGAGAAGCACACCTGAAAGCACCTGCTGCCTGAAAACAGGTAAAATAAAGGGAATCCTTCTTACGGTCGATTCGACCATGACAATGCAGACAACCCAACCTTCCAATCATTCTAAGCCCTCCCGATTTTTTGTTTCACTAATCTGGGGGGTTTTAGTGTTTATAGTCATCTGCGTCGGCCTGGAATTTGCCTGCCGATCTCCCCTCATTCAACAAATTCTGCCTGAGCGTTCGGTCGGCAGCTATCACGCGCAGTTCGAGATCAAGTGGTTCAAACTCGAAGATTACGTTCTTCAGAACAATGGCGTGGACGTGATTATTCTGGGAAATTCCATGGTCAACACAGGCATCAACCCGCAGATTTTGGCTGCCCGCTACAAAGAGCTGACCGGCACCAATCTGCGTATCTTCAATTTTGGCATCGAAGGCCTGACCGTTGCGCCCCTCTCTCAAGTAGCTCAAATTCTGGAACAGAAATATCACCCCGGTACCATCCTGTTGTATACAGAAATGCGCGATTATATCGCCGGGAACGGGGATGATGTACAAACTCAGTTCCTGACTAACCACTGGATTTCAAGCGAACTTGGGACGCCTTCCTGGCAGGGATCGCTCATTGATTCTTCCGCTGCCTTACAGCATCTCTTACCTCTGCGCGATTGGTCACGTTCAGATTTTTTGGATTCATATCTCATTGATTTGCAGCGCATCAAAGGGACGACAGCGAACGGCTACGAAGCCGATTACCGCACCGGCAAAGACGTCGATAAAGTCCCCGACCCAAACGACCCCGCAGAAACAGCTAATTTCGCTTTATTCAAGAACTATTCGATAGACCCGGCCCGCATCAAAGACCTGCAAAGCATTCTCCAATTGCAAGGCAAGAATACGCAAGTGATGGTGGCCGATTTTCCAGCTTTCATTACCTATTACCGTTATACAACAGCCGATGTCGTGAGCAATTACGATCGCGATATTGCTCAAATCGTCAACCAGGCTGGAAGTGTCTACCTGCCGGCTGTTCCTTATGACCTCATTTCCCTCCCGGATCGGGCAGACAACCACCACTTGAATTACAAGGGAGCGGCTTTGTACTCTTCTCTCCTGGCGGAACAATTGGCCAAACTATGCAGCCAGCAGCAAGAATGTCTGACTCCGGCAGGAGAAACCCAGCCGTGAGTGTGACCTCGCTGCTCTTTTTTGCGTGTGCTGCTGCGGCTGCCCTGATCTACCAGAAGCTGCCCTCAAAGTACCGCGCTCTCTGGCTGCTGCTGCTTTCTCTCGGTTTTTTGGCCACCTGGTCCTGGCAATTTATGCTGGTGCTCATTCTCTTTACACTGGTCAACTATGCCATCGGCTTGAAAATGGAAAATGCGCCGGTGCATAAGCAATCTTGGTCGTATGCCGGGCTGGCATTCAACCTCTTGTTCCTGTTTTTGCTCAAGTACAATGATTTTTATTTACCCGAATTCAGCAAATTATTCGTGAAAATGGGGCTGCTGGTCTCTGCGGAAACCGCCAAAATCCTGGTGCCGATTGGGTTGTCATTTTTGACCGTTCAGGCGATCAGTTATATTCTGGACTTGCGCAATAAACGTTTGCATGCAGAAACCAGCCTGATCAAGTTCGGGGTTTACCTCCTGTATTTTCCCAAGCTGCTTTCCGGTCCGATTGAGCGCGCCAGAATTTTCCTCCCCAAGCTGGAAAAACCCCTGGCTCTGGACAGACCGCTGCTGGAACGCAGCGCCGCCTTGATTCTCACCGGCCTGTTCCGCAAACTGGCATTCGCCGACCCTCTTTTCAATCTGATACCAGCCGATGCATTCACTGCCCCGCGCAATTACCCCGGACAAAATCTGCTCTTCTTTTTATTGGCTTATTCCTTCGCGCTGTATAACGATTTTGCCGGGTACACTGCCATCGTGCGCGGTGTCAGCCTGTGGTTCGGCATCGAGCTCAGCCCTAACTTCAACCTGCCATACTTCTCGCGCAATTTCACCGAATTCTGGTCACGGTGGCATATCAGCCTTTCCAACTGGCTGCGCGATTACATTTTCTTCCCGTTCTCTCGCGCCATCGCCAGGAGTTCTACCAAATCTGCGCGTACCTTGAATCTGCTTCTTCCACCTCTCGTGACCATGCTGGTCAGCGGCATGTGGCACGGATTGGCCTGGGGAATGCTCGTTTGGGGTGCACTGCACGGACTGTATCAAGTGGTTGAACGCCTGCCAGGTCTTCGAAGACCGCTCACGCCAATGAACGAACGCCCCATGTGGCGTCAGGTTCTGGGTACAGGTACAACTTTCGTTTTTGCTGCCCTGGCCTGGCTGCCATTCCACACAACCATTCCCCAAGCCTGGCAATTCCTCCAGGGGCTATTTTTCTGGAAGAAACCTGAGCTGTATTTGCTCAAATCGACTTTGATCGGCAAACTCCAATTCACCACCTGGAATACCTACTTATTACCCAACCCGATTCTGGTAGTGGTGCTTGTGCTTGCCATCGTCTTTGATTGGCTGCAATTACGCGGGAAACGAGAAGAATTTGTTCTGGATTGGCCGCGCCTGGCAATCATCCTTTTTGTCGTCATTCTCTTGGTTTTGTCCGTACTGGCCACTTTTTCGGACCAGATTGCCCCCTTTGTTTATCAAACTTTCTAGACCATTTTCTTTATCCTTTGTTATACTGTAATGAGAGGTATTTGCTGTGATTTTAAAAACCGGCTTTTTATGGATCTTGCTGGCAGGTCTTGTGTACGGGGGGATACACTCCGCTTTTGCCTCAACGACCGTAAAATTATGGGTGACCAATCAATATTGTCTTGATGACCCAAAAATGTACCGGTTCATTTATGTGCTGCAAAGTTTTTTCTTCACCCTCATCTATATTTTCGTCCTCTTTCTCTTTCCCGACCAACGCCTGTATCTACTCCCATCCCCCTGGCGCTACCTCTTCATGCTTATTGAGGCAGCCGCCCTTGTTTGCGGTATTTTGAGCTTGAAACAGGCCGGCATCTGGTCTTTTCTGGGCCTGGAAAGCTTCAAACCCAATACGTCCACAGCCCAGACGCCTACGCTCATGACCGGCGGATTTTATCGCTTCGTACGCCATCCTTTATATTTATTCAGCATCCTCTTCATCTGGTTCGTCCCCCTGATGACCTGGAATATTCTAGCCTTCGATATTGGCTCTACCATTTATATGTTTATCGGTTCGATTTTTGAAGAACGCAAACTCGCGCAAGATTTTGGGCAGGTATACATCGATTATCAAAAACGGGTGCCGTCTTTCCTCCCGCGTTTGATCCGAAAACCTTAACGCTATAAAATTAATAGGGTATGTTACCGCTCTTCTGGGTTGCCCTGGCCTTTTCGGTCGGGATCTTGGTCGCTCATTACATCGCCTCTTCAATCTGGATCTGGGCGTTATTATGTACTGCCTGTCTCCTTGGTTTTCTTTCCTCTAGAGTATTTCCAAATAAATTTCATCCATTTAAGCGTGCTCAGAATTATCTAAAAGTTCCTGTCTCCATTTTGCTGCTCTGCCTTGCCCTGGGCGGATTGCGTACCGCCCTGGCCCAACCTGCCTTTACTCGTAATGATCTCGCCTGGTACAACGACCGCGGCAGCTACACCCTGGTCGCTCTGATTGACCAACCCCCTGACCGGCGCGAAGCGGCAACCTACCTGCACGTTTCCGCCCGCGAACTCTACGACCCTGAAAGCATGACCTACCGCCGTATCTCTGGAACCGCTTTGGTCAGGGTATCAGGTGATTCCTCCTGGCAGCTTGGAGATTTGCTCCGCTTTACAGCTTCACCGTAAACACCTGCCCAAAATGCGGATTTTTCGTATCAGGCCTATCTGGAACGCCAGGGGGTGTATACGGTCATTTACTATCCGACTTCTTTCTCCCGCATCGCCGCCGGGCAGGCCAGTAAAGTTGAAATGGCGCTGGATTGGCTGCATCAGCGTGCTTCCCGATCTATATTTACTATTTTCCCGCAGCCCGAATCGGGTTTGCTCGCCGGAATTTTACTGGGCAATGATAACGATTTACCCCAGGCGACCCAACAGGCTTATCAGGATACCGGTACGGCGCATATTATTGCCATTTCCGGGTTCAATATGGCTATCCTGGCAGCGCTTTTCCTTTTCTTATTTACCCGGGTATTGAACCGTTATTGGGCGGCGGTGTTATCCGCATTGGCGTTGATGAGCTATGCTGCCTTCGTAGGTGGTTCGCCTTCAGTGATACGAGCCGCGATCATGGCCATCATAGCCTTCTCCGGGCACCTGATCGGGCGCAAAGGCGGCAGTTTGAATGCCCTCGGACTTGCGGCCTGGATCATGCTAGCGATTAATCCTCTGCTTTTATGGGATGCCAGCTTTCAACTTTCTTTTGCTGCCACCGCTGGCCTGGTCCTGTTTGCCGAACCGATGAAATCCTCTCTGGAGGGATTCTTAAATCGCCGTTTTTCAGAGCAAACCGCTGCCCGGTTCAGCGGTCCCGTTGCTGAATACTTTCTGTTCAGCCTGGCAGCTCAGATCACCACCCTACCGGTGATTGCGCTACAATTTAAACGCCTTTCCCTTACCTCATTGCTGGCAAACCCGCTGGTACTGCCTGTACAATCAGCCATTTTGGTCGCGGGGGGCGCCGTTACCATTCTAGGAATGCTTTGGCCGCTGGCAGGAAAAGCACTGGCAGTAATCTTTGTCTGGCCTTTGCTGGCTTATTCAAACCGGATGGTCGAATGGCTAGCCCAAATTCCTAATGGAGTCTTGACCATTTCCGGCAGCTTTGCCCTCTGGATCAGTATTGGAGCCATTATGATCACTATGCTGGCAGTCATAACCACCCACTTAAAAGAGTTTTTCAAGCGCATTCGCTTTATTTATTATTTTTGCGGGTTAGCCGTCATTGCCCTGTTGATCTGGTCCTTCGCGCTGCGCCAACCGGATGGGCAATTCCATTTGACACTTTTTCGCGCCGAGACTGGCACTGCGCTGTATGCTCGCTCGCCCAACGGACAGACACTGCTTATTGACCCATCCGGCAGTTCCAACACATTGGCCGGTCAGCTCAGCCAGACCGTCTTTCCCTGGAACTTTCATATCGACACTGCCTTGCTCACCAACCGCGGCTCCGTGCAGCCGTTGACCGATCTGGACGCTCGATTACCAGTGAAATTGGCTATTCTCACGCCCGCTGTGTACCAGGTGACAGACGATCAGGCGGCGCTTTCTTTACCTGAGGGAATGCAGCAGAAAAAACTCGCTGAGGCTGAATCCATCCGCGTAGACTCTGATCTCGTCATTCAGCCCCTGGCTGCGGATGCGTCCGATACAGCCTTACTGCTCACCTATCAGCAGCTGCGCATTCTCATTCCCAACGGGGTCGATCCGGCTCTGCTTGCATCGAGTTCAGCCAACCTCGACGGTCTATCGGTTTTGATTTTGAACGACACAGACCTCGCCAATCTCCCCGCGGACATGTGGCAAAACTTCGGGGCCAAAACGATTCTGTGGAACAGCACCAACCTGGCTCCCGACCCAGCCTGGTCAGGATTGGATACCAGCACTTCGATCAGTCTCAAGAGCAACGGGCAGCAATTTGGAATGACGACTACCCAGTAGCTCCTCTATTGACCCTTTGGGTTTTTCATCTCCACCTAAATCCTCGATTTTTATGGGTATACTAGAGAATGTCCAGGTAACTGGATATCCTAATCCTTGCGAGGGCACTCATGAAATTTCTAATTACAGGCGGGGCAGGTTACATCGGCAGTACCATTGCCTCAGCTCTTGAAGAAGCAGGCCATACTCCTATCATAGTCGATTCATTGATCACCGGCCGCAAAGAATTTACCAAAGGGCGCATTTTTTACCAGGCGGATATCGCGGATGAAACTGCGATCACCGGCATTTTCAAAGACCATCCCGAAATTCAAGCCACGGTGCATTGCGCCGCCCTGATCGTTGTGCCAGAATCTGTGGCTGCCCCATATGATTATTATCTGGATAACGTCGCCAAATCGCTGGAGTTTTTTCACACTCTGAGCAATCTGGGGCACGGCAAAGTAGTCTTCAGCTCCTCGGCCTCGCTTTATGACGTCGTACCCGGCTTCATGGTCACCGAAGAGGCGCCTCTCAAACCCTCCAGCCCGTATGCGCGCACCAAATTTATGATGGAGATGATCCTCAAGGACTTCTGCGCCGCTTACGGCATGAAAGGGATTGCCTTGCGCTACTTCAACCCCATCGGCGCAGACCCCAAATTGCGCAGCGGATTGTACGTGAAGAACCCTACTCACATCCTGGGCAAGTTGGTCGAGACGGCGCAGGGACGCCTGCCGGAGTTCCAGATCACTGGAACAAAATATACGACTCGCGATGGTACGGGTATCCGCGATTACATCCATGTCTGGGACCTGGCGCGCGCGCACGTCAAGGCTCTGGCCGAGTTTGACGCAGTTTTTGAACGAGCCGGCAACCCTAAAGAGAACTATCTGGTCATCAACCTGGGGACAGGGCGCGGCGTGACTGTAAAGGAACTGGTCAGCGCCTTCGAGAAGGTCTACGGCCAGACCATTCGCAAAGTCGAGACCGATGCCCGGCCAGGTGACATCGCCGGCGCCTTCTGCAATGCCGACACCGCCAAACGTTTGCTGGGCTGGCAGGCCGAGCTGCCCATCGAACAGGGTATCAGTGATGCCCTCAAATGGGATGAGAAACGCTCCGTGATGCTGGGGCTCAAAACCAAATAATTGATACCAAGATTCTACGTCGCAGAATCGGTCGAAACGAGGCGTTTGAAGAAAAACCCCACTTACATTATAAAAGCAAGTATATTGTGCCAATTTTAGGTAATATTTTATCAAAATTAACCACTTTTCACCCATTTAGGATGAATTTTGGAATTTCTCGTTCGGCTTTTATCTTTGGAAGAAATCTCATTTGACAGCGCAGGGATTAGATTAGAAAATAATAAGTCAAAATACATACATTTTATAGGTCTTATTGGGGACACTGATAGCTCCTTTCGAATAGGATATTAGGTAACGTTAGTTCGAACTCGCGCTAGATTAATATTGGTTATTTGACTGTGGGTGCTTATCTCAGCTAATTAACCACCAAAACGTGGCTGAGGTACTGATGGGTGGAACTCTAAACAGAAGCAGGAGAGGAGAATAATCATGCCCGTATTTGGATCACCCTTTTCAGGGTTGGCAAATGATAGAAAGCTCACCGATGAGGAACTCATCAGAGCAATTCGTTTCTCGGCAGCGGGAGAATACGAAGCTGCACAGACGTACATGCAGCTTGCCGAGTCCACTGATAACAAACTCGCTGCGAAAGTACTCAAAAGCGTAGCTGACGAAGAACGTGTACACATGGGAGAGTTTCTGAGATTGCTCTACGAGATTGCCCCGGACGAAGAAAAACTCTATGCCCAGGGAGCGAAAGAAGTAGAAGACGAAATCAAGAAAATGAAGTAAAGCATTACTGGGAATGCTGCCCATTCACAACATTCAGCAAACGGTTTTGGTAGCTTGCTACCACTGAATGGAAAGGCGTCTTTGTAACCAATCCATTGTCAGGACATCGATATGAACCTGACGGATGCAAGCAATTCCTCGGACGTGCTACGAGCAGCGTCATCCATCGTTTTACCCCTACTTCCTTATAGCGAAACCGCATTGGAACTGGCTCTTACAGCCAAAACGCTGAGTTCCTACTACGGCAAACATCACAAAGCCTATGTGGATAACCTGAACAAACCGATTTCAGGAACAGATTATTCCGACCTGTCATTGGAGGAGATTATACAGGGTTCTGTAGCGCGACCTGAAAGAGCCGCCGTTTCACTTTTCGGGAGTGATTGGGTTTGGCGTCCAAGGGTTATCGCTGCATTGCCCATGAACGTTGCGGCCACGGCGACCAGATTGTGCCCATTGGTGCTTCAGCTCTACACTCAGCCAAGCTGATCAAGAACGCGACATGAAGATCTACGCGTGTGTGCCCCTCAAGGCCTCACGTACACGCATCAGGACCAGCTCAATGCTGACCTGCCAGTATTCCTTAAAACTTGAGAGCATTGGAGTTAAGTTTTCAATGGCAAATTATAAAATTCCAAGTCACGTTGGTTTCATTCCCGATGGAAATCGCCGCTGGGCTGTTGATCATGGTTTACCCAAAGAAGCTGGATATGCTCACGGTATCGACCCGGGATTCTTATTGTATGAGAAATGTAAGGAATACGGGATCAAGGAAGTTTCCATCTACTGTTATACCCAAGATAACACCAAGCGGCCTTCCATCCAGAAACAGGCCTTCATCGAGGCCACCGTTGCATTCACATTCGAGATTGTACGACGGGGGGCGGCTTTGATGGTTGTCGGCGATGAAACTTCGACGCAATTCCCCATTGCGTTGAAAGAATTCCGGCAGAGACAGGGTGTTGGGATGAAAGTGAATCTACTCGTCAACTATGGCTGGGAATGGGATCTGGCTGGTCTTAAAAACGGTGGCCTGCATTCAGCTGAAGTTTCACGCCTGGATTTGATTGTACGCTGGGGAGGCGCACGCCGATTGAGCGGTTTTCTCCCGGTGCAATCGGTTTATGCAGATTTTTACGTCAGGGATGAATATTGGCCAGATTTTGATCCTCTGCATTTTGAGCAAGCCCTCACTTGGTTTAAAAACCAGGATCAGACCCTTGGCGGGTAATAAATATGGCCGGATTTAAAAAGTAGCCAACCTGACAATTGCTAGATGGATTGTACCAAAAACGACGTACTCTTGAGTGGGAGTGTTAGGCTTATACAATAGAGCATCTTCTTTAAGGAAAACGAACTAAGCGATCTTTTCAATTTGTTTGTTCTTCAAACGAGAGAATCTGGATTAAATTGCATGGAAAGGATGCGAAATGAAAGCTAAGTTGTTGTGGATATCTGCAGTGCTGCTGAGCGTGATGATCGGGCTGGGGATTTCGAGCTGTGCTCAAGCGAAAAAGGTTGATCTGAACCCTCAGGAACAGCTCGGAAAATCCCTTTTCAACGATAAGAATCTGTCGTTGAACAATAACCTGGCCTGCGCTTCATGCCACGGGTCAGGGGTGGGCTATACCGGGCCAGATGAGTCAATTAATCTTCACGGTGGTGTGTATGAAGGGTCCATTGCCGGCAATTTCGGCAACCGCAAGCCCCCCAGCGCGGCCTATGCCGGCGATAGCCCGATTTTGCATAATGATGCGGTGGCGGGATGGGTCGGTGGCATGTTCTGGGACGGGCGCGCTACCGGCTGGACAATGGACAACCCGTTGGCCGAGCAGGCCAAGGGACCGTTCTTGAACCCCATGGAACATGCTGTCCCGAATGCGCAAACACTTTGCGATAAGGTGAAAGCAGCCAACTATGCCGACCTGTTTACACAGGTATGGGGCAGCCTTAGCTGCGCAGATGACACAGCGGTAGGAGTGACATTTGATAATATTGCCACTTCCATAGCTGCCTACGAAAGCTCAAGGGAGGTTTCGTCATTCACCTCAAAGTTCGATGCGTTTTGGGATAAAGCGAAAATAAAAGGGAAGGATCTCACCCAAATCAGCATGACAAACTTGGAAGATTATAAGTCACTCGGGTTAAATGATGAACAACTGAACGGCCTGGCGATCTTTAATACCAAGGCCAATTGCTCGTCCTGCCATACCCTCGACGCGGGTACAGACGGCTATCCCTTGTTTACCGATTTTTCCTACGATAACCTGGGCATTCCCAAGAACCCGGAAAACCCTGCTACCATCGCCGACCCCAAATGGGCCGACCCTGGTCTGGGTGGTTTCCTGGTGAGTACGGCTGAGTATTTAAATGTGTCTTCGACGGAAATCGGCAAGTTTAAGGTTCCAACACTGCGCAACGTCGACCTTCGCCCCACCACGACGTTCGTCAAGGCCTACGGGCACAACGGGTACTTTAAGTCTCTCGAGGGCATCGTTCACTTCTACAATACCCGGGATGTCCTTGCCGTTTGCCCCGGCGACTATACCGAGCCACAGGCGCTGCAAGCCAACTGTTGGCCTGCACCCGAAGTGGCCGAGAATATGAACACCAAGGAGGTGGGCAACATGGGTTTGACCGCGGTGGAAGAGAAAGCGCTTGTCGCCTTCCTGAAAACGCTCTCCGATAGCTACTTGCCCTAAGCAGAAGCCAAGAGCAAAATGGAGGCATGAACCCTTGGCCAGGGCCCGTGCTGATTCTCCATGATAAATACCCCGACCTGAAAAACGGTCGGGGTATTTTTATGCCCTTTAAAATTACTCGCGTTAATGTCAAAAAGCTCGGATATATTGCGGCGGAACGGGCAGCGGCTGCCCCAGATCTTTCGCAGCGCGGATCGGCCAATTAGGGTCGCGCAGAGATTCCCGCCCCAACAGAACCACATCCGCTTTACCGCTGCGGATAATTTCGTCTGCCTGCCTGGGCTCGGTAATGAGCCCAACGGCCGCGGTCAAAATACCCGCCTCTTTGCGCACAGCCTCGGCGATAGGCACCTGATAGCCGGGCTTCACCGGAATTTCCGCATGGGGCACATTCCCTGCCGACGAACAATCGATTAAATCCAGGCCTTCCTGTTTCAATCGTTTCGCAAGCTCCACCGATTCAGCCACGTCCCAGCCAGCTTCGACCCAATCCGTCCCGGAGATACGCGCTGTAAGGGGTAAGCGATCCGGCCAGACTTTACGCACTGCCTGCACGGTCTCGACCAAAAAGCGTATGCGGTTTTCAAAGGAGCCGCCGTATTCATCCTTGCGGTGATTCGAAAGCGGTGAATAAAACTCATGCAGCAGGTAACCGTGAGCGGCATGAATCTCCAGCCATTCGAAGCCTGCTTCCAAAGCACGCTGCGACGCCTGCACGAACTTCTGCTGAATCTCCTGAATCTCGGCAATGGTCAGCGGCTGCGGTACAGGGAATCCATCGTTG
>Ga0224522_1000126_pt1 | contig 38342 bp, 20 predicted proteins | sample CFST25metaG_FD_182733 | JGI IMG/M metagenome (GOLD analysis project Ga0224522, IMG submission 182733) | Peat soil microbial communities from Stordalen Mire, Sweden - C.F.S.T25 | ecosystem: Environmental > Terrestrial > Soil > Wetlands > Peat | place: Sweden: Norrbotten County, Stordalen Mire...
GTGTCATCCGTGTTCCATGTTCTTCGCTCTCAGCTTTTAAAAAAATCTGTATCCATCTGTCTAAATCCGTATCATCTGTGTGCTATTAAATAATAAGCATACAAAAAAGCCATCCCGATATAAATCAGGATGGCTAATATATTTATATATAAAAGCTAAATCTACGCTTCTACTTTTTCTTCTACCTTAAACCCCTCATTCCCAATGCCCTCATTGGGAATGAGAAAATCAATTGTCCTCACTTTATCAAAACCATTTTCTTAACCTCAACATATTTATCCGAAACAAGGCGGTAGAAATATACTCCGCTGGCAAGACTTGAACCATTGAATGTAATTGAATAAGTCCCTGCTTTTTGAAACTCATTATTTACAAGTTTATTTATCTGTTTACCGAGTAAATCATAAATAACTATTGTAACTTTAGAATCCTTTGGCAAATCGTATTTTATTTTTGTAAAAGGATTAAAAGGATCAGGATAGTTTTGGTAAAGCTGATATTTTGTTATAATATTATTAGAAAAATTATTTATCTCGGTTAGACCAATTGTATTACCATAACTAATACCATTTATAATACAACCAATAAGCCAGACATCGGAAAAATAACTACCGGATGCACCGCCGGTATAATATAATCCGAAATTTTTTGCATATTGATCTTGGTTTGAATAACCGGGATAACCTCCCTGATATGTTTCAAAAACCTTTCTCTTGGTTATGATACCGAATAAAGTAAAACTACTATCACTAATACAATGTTTACTGGTATCCGCTAAATCACATAAATTTATTTTATTTCCTACGCTTGCCGAAAGACTATCTATTAAAGCTTCTGCTGGATGCCAGGGACAACCTGCAGTATATTTATAAAGATTCCCTGAAGCAGTATCAAACCTTACCCATCCTGTTCCGGTAACAGGGTAATTATAACAATAAAAATATTTTTTCCCGTTAATCATTGTATCTTTTGTTATTTGGCAATATATAGAATCATAGATACCCATATAATGAAACCATCTGAATTTATACATATTTCCTGCTTTTAAGGGAAAATATTTTACAGCACTTGTATCTGTTGATTTTACATTTTGAAAGCATATAAAAAGTAAAATAAATAATGCTATAGTTTTTTTCATAATTTTTTATTTTTTCTACGTTAATTATTAAGTACGGGATTTTATAAATTCTTGAAAATATATATTTATTTTATGTAAATCATCTTTTTAACCTGCTCGAAATTATTTTCCCCGCGGAAATTAAAAGCTGTAATTCTATAAAAATAAATCCCGCTTGCAAGGGATGGCTCGTTGAAATCAATTGAATAAATACCTGCCTGTTTGAATTCGTTATCTACCAGTCGTCTTATTTCTTTTCCGAGAATATCGTAAATGATTAATGATACCTTTGAATCCTTTGGTAATTCGTAACTTATTTTTGTAATCGGGTTAAATGGATTTGGATAGTTCTGATATAAAATGAATTGTGTTACAATTCTATTTGTTAAATCATTAATCCCGGTTAAACCATATGTGTTTCCGTACCGAACTCCATTTATCATACAACCTATAAGATTAACAATAGACCAGTAATGATAAGATGAAAAATATGAATAATATAACCCAAAATTTCTTGCATATTTATTTTGTTTAGCAGAAGAATATGGAATACTAGGAATAGTTTCGTAAAAACTTTTAATTTGAGTTTGGATTCCAAATAAAGTTAAATTCGAGATCGCATCGCAATATTTATTGGAATCATTTAAATCACATTTATTTATTTTATTGTTGATATTTGCATTTAAACTATCAATTAAAAGTTCTGTGGGATGCCAGTTACAACCACCGGATGCTATCTTATAAATATTACCCGAAACAGAATCTACTCTTATCCAACCGTCTGTTATATATGGAAACATATAAAAATAAAAATACTTAATTCCATTAATCAAAGTATCTTTAGTGATTTTACTATAGATTGTATCATAAACTCCCATATAATGATAATTAAGATATTTATACATATTTCCTGCTTTTAATGGAAAATATTTTACAGAATTTGTATCAGTTGCTTTAGCATTTTGGAAGAATATGAGAAGTGTGAAAAGTATTACAATAAAATTTTTCATGTTGATAATTTTTTATTTAATATAAACCATACTTTTTACTTTGTTATAACTGGTTTTTCCGAAGGAATCCAATGCAACGAGTCTATAGAAATAAACACCGCTTGCGAGGGATGGCTCGTTGAAATCAATTGAATAAATACCTGCCTGTTTGAATTCGTTATCTACCAATCGTCTTATTTCTTTTCCGAGAATATCGTAAATGATTAATGATACCTTTGAATCCTTAGGTAATTCGTAACTTATTTTTGTAATCGGGTTAAAAGGATTTGGATAATTTTGAGATAACTTAAAATTATCTGGATTTTTTAAGTTTATATTTTCAATTGCGGAATATAAGATTGAACCTCCTCCATTTGTTGTATGAAATCCTCCTAGACCATTATAACACCATCCTGTTAATGAATTTATAAAATATAATAAGCCACCTCCACCAGCCAAATTCATATTTATTTCCTGATATCCCCAGTTCGTACCACCATTTATTGTTTTAAAAATAATAATATGTTGTAATGACCCCGGTAAGTATTTATACCCTGAAATAAAGACAATATCAGAATTAACTATAAAAATATTTTCTGCACTTTTTTCAATTCCATTTCCATATGGATAAGATTGTACAAACCAATTATAACCCCCATTTGTAGTTTTATAAATATCATTACCCCATTCAGTCAACCAACCTGTATTTTCGTCAATGAACATAAAATCATGAAGATATTGCACAGGAATCTGCATTTGAGACCAATTATTACCACTATTTGTGGTTTTCCAAAATTCCGCTGTCGACCACGAATCGTTCCATCCGGTATATCCACCATTAACCTTATGTTTAGTAAAACGTATTACTCCGCCGCCTGTTGAATCGGTTATTTGAGTAAAATGTATCCCTCCATCAGTAGTTTTCCAAATACAATCATTTGAACCATTATCTCCACTTATCCATCCCGTGTTTTTATCAACAAATGACAAGCCATCATATTTCCCAGGACATAAATTTGCAACACTATCCCATGTTGCACCGCAATTAAAAGTCCTGAATAATTTATAACGAGCTGATAAAATAACATTACCTACTGAGTACATAGTGGTACTGTCAATAACTTGCATATCTAAACAATGTATTTCATTACTAACAGTTGTCCAATTATATCCTCCATCGGTAGTTATCATCATCCCGGCTGAAAAAGGATAAAAGTCCATATTATAAATTAATATGCCTGTATTTTCATTAAAGAACTTTATATTAGTGACATAAGTAATGGGATTTGATTGATAAACCCACTGGCATAAGCATTTATGGTTAATTAAAAAAATACTTGTAAATAACAAGATTGAGATGATTGAAACTTTTGTGCGATTAACAATTAATTTTAATATATGTTTAAGAATATTATATATATAATAAAGAGGTAATGTAAAATTAATATTTGATAAAAAAGTTGTATGTAGTTTATACATAATTTCTTTATTAAAAGTTTATAAATATTAATTCAATTTAAAATAATTATTATTAATTCACAATTGCAATATATAAATGTTTTATCATTTGAATATTATTAACCGTTAATTAAAGTGTATAAACTGATATTTATTCTCCCGTTCCCAAACTCTGTTTAGGAAATAATGTTGTTTGTAGCCGCAGGCTTTAGACTGCGTTCTCTCGTTCCCAAACTCTCCTGAACTTTATCCTGATGAATATCAGGATTGTTTCAGGATTGGGAACGCAGGGTATTGAAATCGCTTTTTGCTCTTGATCCCGACTTGTCGGGACTCCGTTTCGCTCTTATTCATTATTCATAATTCAGTATTTAAAACCGCTCTAATTTATTTTTTATTTTATTTTTTTATTATCTGTTTTTTGTTTTTGCTTTTTGCTCTAAACTTTTAAAAAAATCCGAGAACATCCATCTCAATCCGTGTCATCCGTGTTCCATGTTCTTCGCTCTCAGCTGTTAAAAAAATCTGTATCCATCTGTCTAAATCCGTGTCATCTGTGTTCCATGCTCTTTAACAAAAAAGCCATCCCGAAATAAATCAGGATGGCTTAATATATTTATATATAAAAGCTAAATCTACGCTTCTACTTTTTCTTCTATTTCTTTTTCGATTTCTTTTTTAGTCTTTGGTTCATCCATCAAGTGCCTGTCAACATGCGATACAAGAATGTCTCTGTATTTCCTTAGTCCCGTACCCGCCGGTATCAGCTGACCGATAATAACATTTTCTTTCAACCCGGTTAAGAAATCTACTTTTCCTTTGATTGCCGCATCTGTCAGAACACGCGTCGTTTCCTGGAATGAAGCCGCTGATAAGAAACTGTCCGTACTTAATGAAGTCTGAGTGATACCAAGCATAATAGCATCTGCAGTCGCAGGAACGGCATCACGAACTTTAATTAAGTCTTTGTTTTTCTTTTTCAAAGCTGTATTCAATTCTTTAACTTTCTTCTTAGGCAATACTTCTAAAAGTTTTACTGAATCACCCGCACCTTTATCTGTAACTACAACCATGCCTTTTAACTTTTCATTTTCATCAGCAAAATAATTCTTGTGTATAATATCACCTTCGAGGAATCGCGTATCACCCGGACTCGTTACTTTCACTTTCTGTAACATCTGTCTTACTATCACTTCGATATGTTTGTCGTTAATTTTCACACCCTGAATTCTGTAAACTTCCTGAATTTCATTCACAAGATATTCCTGCACTTCGGCAACACCTTTGATTTTCAGAATATCAACAGGGTCGTAAGCACCGCCTGTAAGCTGTTCTCCGGCTTTTACGTAATCCGCATCTCTTACAAGTATATGCTTTCCGATTGGAATTTTATAATCGACAACCTTCGAGCCATCCATACTTGTCAGACTTAATTCACGGCTACCGCGTTTCAAATCACCGATTTTTACTTTACCGTCTATTTCTGCAATTCTCGCAGGGTCGTTCGGACTTCTTGCTTCGAATAATTCCGTAACCCTTGGAAGACCGCCCGTGATATCTCTCGTTTTTCCTGATTCACGCGGAATCTTAACAATAAATGTACCCGCTTTCACTTCATCACCGTTTTCAACAAGTAAGTTTGCTTTCGCAGGAATTAAATATGAACTTAAAATTCTGTTGCCGCTCTTTGGGCTTAGAATCTGAATTGAAGGACTCTTCGTTTTATCTTTACTTTCAATAACGGTTTTTTGATAATGCCCGGTCTGTTCGTCTTTTATTAATTCATATTGTTTTCCTTCTTCCATATCTACATATTTAACTAAACCATCATGCTCTGCAACGATTACTGAGTTGTACGGATCCCATTCGTAAAGTATATCGTTCTTCTTAACCTTTTCATTATTCTTAACTTTCAATGTCGAACCGTATTGAACAGTGTATTTTGCAATTTGAACATTATGGTCATCTACTATATTTATCAATCCGTTTCTGCTAAGCGAAATAAATGTGTTTCCGATTGCACTCTTGTATTCCACTATTCTCAGGTTTTCAAATTTTACCTTACCGTCGAACTTGGTCGGGATTTGTGACTGTGTAATAATTTTAGAAGCAGTACCACCGATGTGGAATGTTCTGAGTGTAAGCTGTGTTCCCGGTTCACCGATTGACTGCGCCGCGATAATTCCTACGGCTTCACCTGTTTCGACCATTTTACCTGTCGATAAGTTTCTGCCGTAACATTTTGCACACACTCCGCGTTTGCTTTCGCAGGTCAGCACCGAACGGATTTCAACTGCAGTTATCGGGCTGTCTGAAATCGCCTGAGCTTTTTCTTCAGTAATTTCGTCACCCGCTTTCACCATTAGTTTCTTTGTTAATGGGTCAATAACGTCGGCAACAGTTACACGTCCTAAAATTCTTTCAGCCAATGATTCTTTTATGTCTTCACCTTCTTTCAATGCTTCCGTTAAAACACCGCGGATTGTTCCGCAGTCTCTTTCGGAAATAATAACATCCTGCGCCACGTCAACAAGTCTGCGTGTAAGATATCCCGCGTCAGCAGTTTTCAATGCTGTATCTGCAAGACCTTTTCTCGCACCGTGTGTTGAAATAAAATATTCAAGAATAGATAAGCCTTCTTTAAAATTCGCAATAATCGGGTTCTCGATAATTTCACCAGCCTGACCTGTTAATGATTTCTGAGGTTTTTGCATGAGACCTCTCATACCTGCAAGCTGTGAAACCTGTTCCGCAGAACCTCTCGCACCGGAGTCAATCATCATGTGAAGTGAATTGAAACCGTTCTTCGAATTTTTAAGATTTTCCATCAAATCGTTTTTAACCGCATCGCGTACGTGCGTCCATATATCGATAACTTTATTGTATCTTTCGTTTTCTGAAATGATACCTCTCGATTTCGATTTTTCAATAATTTCTACTCTCTTATATGCATCTTCAATAATTTTTTTCTTTGTACCCGGAACTTCGATGTCATCTATGTTTACTGATAATCCGCCGTCAGTCGAATATTTGAATCCGACTTCTTTCAGTTTATCGAGGAAATAAGCTGTCTTCTGATTTCCGACTTTTTTGTAAATCATTCCGATTATTTCATGAATTTTCTTTTTCTTCAAGAGTTCATTGATATAAGGAATCTCAATCGGAACAATCTGGTTGAATATTACTCTTCCTGTTGTTGTGTTAATCATTTCACCTTTGATGCGCACCTTGATTCTTGCATGCATGCCAAGTCTCTTATTTTCGTGTGCAATAATTACTTCCGACGGAGAAGAAAACATCTTTCCTTCACCCAAATCACCTTTTAATTCTTTCGTCAGGTAATAACAACCGAGAATAAGTTCCTGGTTAGGAACAATAATCGGGTTACCGTTTTGCGGCGAAAGAATGTTATGCGTAGAAAGCATTAATATAGATGCTTCAAGTTGTGCATCATATGATAATGGAACGTGAACAGCCATCTGGTCACCGTCGAAGTCAGCATTGAATGCTATACAAACGAACGGGTGAAGTGTTATTGCTTTTCCTTCTATGAGTACCGGCTGAAACGCCTGAATGCTAAGCCTGTGCAGCGTTGGCGCACGGTTTAACATTACCGGATGCCCGTCAATTACGTTTTCTAAAATATCCCAGACTTCAGGAGTTCTCTTATCAATTAATTTTTTCGCACTCTTTACTGTCTTTACATAATCTCTGTCTATTAGCCTTCTGATAACAAAAGGTTTGAATAATTCAAGAGCCATATCTTTCGGAATACCGCACTGATGAAGTTTTAATTCCGGTCCGACAACAATAACAGAACGACCCGAATAATCAACTCTCTTGCCAAGAAGATTCTGTCTGAATCTTCCCTGTTTTCCTTTTAATATATCCGATAAAGATTTAAGTGCCCTGTTTTCTGCTTTTACAGCTGTAACTCTTCTTGAGTTATCGAGCAAAGCATCAACTGCTTCCTGAAGCATTCTTTTTTCATTTCTTAAAATTACTTCAGGCGCTTTAATATCCATCAATCTTTTTAAACGGTTATTTCTTATTATAACTCTTCTGTATAAATCGTTAAGGTCACTCGTTGCAAACCTGCCTCCTTCAAGAGGAACCAATGGTCTCAATTCAGGAGGAATAACAGGAACTACATCGAGTACCATCCATTCGGGTTTGTTCGGCTTTCCGCCTTCTTTTGTCCTGAATGATTCAAGTACTCTGAGCCTTTTAATATATTCGGTCTTTTTAATCGCTGAAGGTTCATTTAATAATTCGCCTCTTAATCTTGCTATTTCACCTTCGATATTTACCCGCTTTAATAATTCTTTTACAGCACTTCCGCCCTGGTCAACAACAAATTTCTTCGGATTATCATCATCCAACGCATGTTCATCTTCCGTCATCTTATTAAAAGCCTCGAGATATTCTTCTTCAGTTATCAACTGCATTCTCTGATATTTCGTCGTACCGGGACTGATAACTACGTATGATTCATAATATATTATTTTCTCAAGGTCCTTTGAAGAAATTCCTAATACATATCCGACCTTTGATGGAAGTGAACGAAAATACCAGATATGAACTACGGGTACACAAAGTGCAATGTGTCCCATTCTGTCGCGGCGTACGTTTTTCATGTTAATTTCGACACCACACCTATCGCATACAATTCCTTTGTACCTTATACCTTTGTATTTTCCGCAATGACATTCCCAGTCTTTTACAGGTCCAAATATTTTTTCGCAAAATAGTCCGTCTTTATCCGGTTTGAATGTGCGATAGTTAATTGTCTCGGGTTTCGTAACTTCACCAAAAGAACTCGCTATGATGGAATCTGTCGAAGCTAAGTTGATGGTTATCTTAGATACCCGTTTTCTTTTTTGTTCTACTTTAAATGGCATATTTATTTAAAGATAAATTTAAAATTCAATTGAAAATGACTTTAAAAATCATATAACATATAATCCGGATTTTATTCAAGATTTATATCTAAACATAATCCCTGTAACTCTTTCAAAAGCACATTAAAGGATTCAGGAATTCCTGTCTCAGGTAAATTTTCTCCTTTAATGATTGCTTCATATACCTTGCTTCTTCCCTGTACATCGTCGCTCTTAACAGTTAGCATTTCCTGTAATACGTTTGCCGCTCCATATCCCTGGAGTGCCCAGCATTCCATTTCTCCGAATCTCTGACCACCGAATTGTGCTTTTCCTCCGAGTGGCTGTTGCGTGATAAGTGAATATGGTCCTATTGACCTTGCGTGTATCTTATCGTCAACAAGGTGAGAAAGTTTTAACATATAAATATAACCTATCGTAACCTGCTGGTCGAATTTTTCTCCGGAACGTCCGTCAAATAAATCAATTCTCGAGTTGCTTGGTAAGCCCGTCTGTTCAAGTCCAATCTGGATTTCCTCGACGGTTGCTCCGTCGAAAATCGGCGTAGCAAATTTCACACCTAAAACGTGTCCAACCCACCCAAGCGCAGTTTCATATAACTGTCCGAGGTTCATCCTCGAAGGAACTCCAAGTGGATTCAGAACTATATCTACTGGCGTACCATCAGGCATAAAAGGCATATCCTCAGGAGGAACGATTTTCGCTACAACCCCTTTATTTCCGTGCCTTCCCGCCATTTTATCACCAACTGATAATTTTCTCTTTTTGGCTACGTAAACTTTTGCAAGTTTTACAACACCATTAGGCAATTCATCTCCGAGCGTTACTTTTACTTTTAGCCTCTTGTATTTTTCTTCAATCTCGTTGAGCTTGTAAAAATAATTTTTATAAATATCTATTATTAACGAATTCGCCCGTTTGCTGTTCGACCATTCCGAATCAAAAGAGAAATCATTAAATTCGTAACCGCTGTTTTCTAATAAATTTAAAAATGTCTCTCTCTTAAATACAACTCCGCTGCGAATAATAATATTTCCTTTGTTATCACGAATTCCCGCTGATTCTTTTCCTTCGAGAAGAATTCCGAGTTTTTCTGCAAATTTATTGTTAAGCTCTTTAATTTCTTTCTTACGTTCGACTTCCAATTTATCAATTTTTCTCTTCTCTTCTTTTTTGCTTTCTGTATCGCGTGTTTTTCTTGAAAAGAGTTTTTTGTTTACAACAATACCTTTTAATCCCGGAGGAGCTTTCAATGATGCATCTTTTACATCACCTGCTTTATCTCCGAAAATTGCTCTCAATAATTTTTCTTCAGGCGTTGGTTCGGTTTCTCCCTTAGGAGTAACTTTTCCGATTAATATATCGCCTTCTTTTACTTCCGCACCGATTCTTATTATTCCGTTTTCATCGAGGTCTTTTGTAGCATCTTCACTTACATTCGGAATTTCTTTTGTCAGTTCCTCTTCACCACGTTTAGTATCTCTCACTTCAAGACTGAATTCTTCGATGTGAACTGATGTGAAAATATCTGACGAAACAACTTTTTCACTGATAACGATAGCATCTTCATAGTTAAATCCGCGCCATGGCATAAATGCAACGAGTATGTTTCTTCCTAATGCGAGTTCACCGTTTTGTGTTGATGAACCGTCCGCTAAAATATCACCCTTTTTTATTTTCTGACCTTCTTTTACTATTGGTCTTTGATTAATTGACGTATCCTGATTTGTTCTTAAAAATTTCACAAGCTTATATTCAACTGTCCTTTTATCTTCAAAACTTAATAAACTTTCATCCGAATCTTCTTTAATATTATATTTCACAATAATTTTATCTGCTGAAACATATTCTACAAATCCATCCGCTTCGGCAGTTATCATCGTTCTTGAATCCCTTGCTACTATTTCCTCGAAACCTGTTCCTACTAACGGAGCTTCAGGTCTCAAAAGCGGAACAGCCTGTCTCTGCATATTACTTCCCATAAGCGCTCTGTTAGCATCATCGTGTTCGAGGAAAGGAATTAATGAAGCCGCTGAACTTACAATTTGATTTGTCGCAACATCCATGTAATCCACTTCTTCCCTTTTTATTATCGGGAAATCACCTTTGTATCTCGCCTTAACTTTCTGGTTTTGCAGATTCCCTTTATCATCTACAGGCTCATTTGCCTGCGCAATTTTAAAGCTGTCTTCTTTATCGGCAGATAAATATTCAACGCTCTCATATACCCTGCCCTTTTCTACCTTTCTGTAAGGTGTTTCGATGAAGCCAAGTTCGTTCACCCTCGAGTGAATACACAAAGAAGAAATTAATCCGATGTTCGGACCTTCAGGCGTCTCAATAGGACATAGTCTTCCGTAATGTGTGTAGTGGACGTCTCTTACTTCAAAACCTGCTCTCTCTCTCGAAAGACCACCGGGTCCTAAAGCACTGATTCTTCTCTTATGGGTCATTTCCGCCAAAGGATTTGTCTGATCCATAAATTGTGATAACTGGCTCGTACCGAAAAATGAAGCAAGCGCACTTGTTATTGGTCTCGAACTTACAAGCCTCGAAGGAGTTAAATTCTCTTCATCGTGAATACTCATTTTTTCCCTGATTGTTCTTGTCATCCTCGAAAGTCCAAGCGCAAATTGCTGCGAAAGCTGTTCGTTGACAGTTCTCACTCTTCTGTTTCCTAAATGGTCAATATCATCGATTTCCTTTTTATTGTCTACTAATTCTTTTATATAATTAATTATAGCTACAATATCTTCAAGAGTTAATACTGTTATGTGCGAATCTATCTTTAAATTTAACTTGCGGTTTATTTTATATCTTCCGACATCGCCTAAATCATACTTTTTAGGATTGAAAAACAGTTTCTCGATGTAACTCTTTGCACTTTCACCTTCATCTATTAAAGAAACACTTGATTTCTTTTCTTTTACCGGTGGTTCTGTGTGCACTTTTTCAACAAGAATGTCGCTCTCTTCATCGTCTCTCATAATCGTATTGAAAATTACCTTTTCACCGTCTGTCGTATCAGCCTTTAATAAATGTAAGTGTTTGATTCTTGAATTCAGTACGGTTAATGCTAATTCTTCATTAAGAACTGTTTGTTCGGTAATTCCTAAATCATCACCCGTTTCTTTATCGATAACATTTTCCGTAACAATCCTGCCAACGTAATCGAGATAATTTTTATTATTTATATCAACCTTTTCAACTAAATTAAATAATTCGAGCATTTTTACTTTTTCGCTGAATCCTAATGCTCTTAATAAGGTTGAAAAATAAAATTTCTTTTTTCTGTCCACATAGGCGTATAACAGCTCATTAATATCAGTTGTGAATTCTACCCATGAACCTTTATACGGTATAACCCTTGCGGAATATAGTTCGGTACCGTTTGCATGAATTGATTCGTTGAATACAACTCCCGGAGACCTGTGTAACTGGCTGACGATTACCCTTTCAGCTCCGTTGATTATGAAACTGCCTCTAAGTGTCATATAAGGTAAATGGCCAAGATATACATCCTGCTCTATACTATAATTATATTCTTTTGCGGCGGCATTCGGTTTTGTGGAAAGACGCAATTTTACCTTCACAGGTACGGAATATGTCAGACCTTGTTCCTGGCATTCGCGAATTGTATAAGGCGGTTTCTCTATATAATACTCGACAAACTCAAGTATGGCGGTTTCCCGCGAATCCGTTATCGGAAAATTATCCTCAAATACTTTCTGTAATCCGTGAGATTTCCTTTTACTGATAGGAACATCTTCCTGCAGAAAATCCTTATAAGACTGAAGCTGTACATTGAGTAAATCGGGCGGTTCTTTTTGTAATACTGACTTGGAAAAAGTCAGTCTATGATTTTTGTTGCTCTGAGGTTTTAAGCTCAAGACATCGGGTTTTATTTCCATTTAATTATAAATTAAATAATATATTAAAAAAACGAAAAAGTTGAAAATTAAATCACATAACGTCAAAGGTTCATAGGTCGGATAACCGACCTAAGAACCTTAATAAAACTAATAAAACGTAACTATTTAATTTCTACCTTGGCACCGGCAGCTTCTAATTCGGATTTTAACTTATCAGCTTCTGCCTTTGGAATGTTTTCTTTAACTGGTTTCGGTGCACTTTCAACAAGAGCTTTTGCTTCCGTAAGTCCAAGTCCTGTTGCATTTTTTACTACTTTAATTACTTTTATCTTTTCTGCGCCTATATCTGCAAGCACAACTGTAAATTCGGTCTTTTCTTCAACAGGTGCTGCGGCTGCGGCTGCGTTTGCCATCATAACCGGTGCTGCTGCTGTGACACCAAATTTAGTTTCTAATGCTTTTTTCAGTTCTGACGCCTCTGACAATGTTAAGTTTGCAATTTTGTCTACTAATTCTTCTACTACTGACATTTTATTTTCCTTTTATAAATTTATTATTAAAATTTTTAAATTCAGGCTGCCTTGTTTTTTGCAACCTCTTCAATAACACTTGAAAGATCCCTGATTACTGCGTTTATGGAACCGACTATTCCGGAGACCGGAGAATCGAGACTTGCCATAATTGCTGAAATGACCTCTTCCTTTGACAATAATGAGGCGAGTTCATCAAGCGTGCCTTTTCCATAAAACTGGTTATCAACGACTGCTACTTTAAATTTCGGTTTTTCTATTTTAGAAAAATACTTCTTTAAAATTTTCGCCGGGGCTACCGGATCTTCTCCGGCAAATACAAATCCTGTCGGACCCTTCAAAAAATCGTCTAAGTTATCTACAAATCCTGAGTATTTTGAAGATTCTTTTAAAGCTCTTAATGCGAGCGTGTTTTTTACAACTTTATAGTTTATCTTAACGTTGTAAAATTCATTCCTTAATTCATTAACTTGTTCTACTGTCATACCGGTAAAATCGGTTAAATATAAGGCTTCGGAAGAATCTAATAAATCTTTAATTTGTTGGATAACTTCTTGTTTTTTAACTTTATCCATTTTCTAATTAAATTAATTAAGACATTATGAAGCAATGAAGCTAAACCGGCTTTTCACAGAAGCCAATTTATATATTTTTGAGTGCGTAATTTCTATATTTAAAATTTTTAAAATAATTATGCTGCAGTTTTTATATCAGTTAAAGTTTTGTCGATTTTTATCCCGGGTCCCATCGTGCTTGATAATGTAATTCCTTTGATATAAGTTCCCTTTGAGGCTGCCGGTTTCAACTTAATTATCATATTTATAAACGTAGTAATGTTTTCAACAAGACTTTGTTCATCAAATGAAGCTTTTCCTATGCTTGAATGCACGGTTCCGTTTTTATCAACCCTGAAATCAATTTTTCCTGCCTTCACTTCTTTTACTGCTTGACCTATGTTCGGCGTAACCGTTCCGCTCTTCGGATTCGGCATCAATCCTCTCGGTCCTAAAATTTTTCCCAGCTTTCCGAGTTCACTCATTGTATCGGGTGCGGCAATAATTACATCTATATCTGTCCAGCCTTCCTGGATTTTTTTCAGATAATCTTCAAATCCAACATGTTCGGCTCCTGCATCTATTGCTTCCTGTTGTTTTTCAGACTTCGCAATAACAAGTACCCTTACGGTTTTGCCTGTTCCGTTCGGTAATGATACCGTGCCTCTTACTACCTGGTCTGCATGTTTCGGATCGACACCAAGATTTATTGCAATATCAACCGATTCATCGAATTTTGCTTTTGCATGCTTTTTTATTAATGCAACTGCTTCCGTAATCTTGTAATCCTTTTTAAGGTCTGTAGATTTTACTATTTCTTTTTGTTTTTTCGTTAATTTCATATATGTGTAAAATGTATATTTAATCTAAATAAAAAATTAAAAACTATTCGACGGTTATTCCCATGCTTCTCGCTGTACCTGCTACCATACTCATAGCCCGCTCTACACTTCTTGCATTCAGGTCAGTCATTTTTGCTTCGGCAATTTCCTTAACCTGCTTCTTTGTCACTTTGCCGACTTTGTTTTTATTCGGAATACCTGAACCTTTTTCGAGACCGGACGCCTTTAATAATAATACCGCAGCCGGAGGAGTCTTTGTGATAAATGTAAAAGATTTATCCGAAAATACTGTTATTACTACAGGGATGATTATACCCTTTTTATCCTGTGTCCTTGCATTAAATTGCTTGCAAAATTCCATGCCGTTCACACCTCTTTGACCAAGTGCAGGACCTACGGGCGGTGCCATTGTTGCCTGACCGCCGGGAATTTGTAACTTAATAAATCCAACAATTTTTTTCGCCATAACAAATTTTATTTCTGATTAATTTATAATTATTTTTCTTTTTCAATTTGAGTGAATTCTAATTCTATAGGTGTCTTTCTGCCGAATATACTAACCATAACTTTAACTTTCATTTTTTCAGTGTTTATTTCAAGCACATTTCCGTTGAAATTGTTAAACGGTCCGCTTGTAACTTTTACAGGGTCACCTACATTCAGCCTGAAATCTATTTTCTCTTCCTGGTTCTCTTCGTTTAATATTGATTTTATTCTCTTAACTTCCTGAGCCTGTAATGGCATCGGTTCCAGCCTCTTGCCTGAAACACTTTTTGAACCTACCATATTAATTATTGAAGGAGCCATCGAAATGAAATTTCTTATTTTATCGTCAAGATCGGCTTCTATCAAAATGTATCCCGGAAGAAAATTCTTGAATTTAACTTTTTTCTTTCCGCTTTTCACCTCAAAAACTTTTTCAAGCGGTATCAGTACGTTTTTTATTTTCTGCTCGAGACCTTCATCTCTTATCTGAGCATCAAGGTATGTTTTAACTTTGTTTTCATGCCCCGCTATTATTCTGACCGCATACCATTTGTATACATCCGATTGCTGTTCATCTTCTTCAGGATTTGATTCGGCATTAGCATTTGTTTCAATGCTTTCATTTTCCTCATCAATGCCTTTATTTATATCTTCATTTTCGTTCATTCTTATGATAATTAAATACTAAAATATTACTTTTAAAAACTCGCTTATTCCCTTATCAACAAGATATACGAAGACTGCAAAGATTACCATGGTTACAACTACGATTACCGTAGAATCTTTCAGTTCATTTTTCTTTGGCCAGGTTACCTTTTTCATTTCCTTATAGATATCCTGAAAAAAATTTATTATTTTTTCCTTCATAATTTTTTTATTCTGATAAAATTACATTTTCGCACGGGTGGGAGGAATCGAACCCCCAACCGACGGTTTTGGAGACCGCTACTCTACCAATTGAGCTACACCCGTATTTTCAAACTGAAATAAATTCCTAATTTGATGAGTTTTAATTAAAATAATTATTAATTTTTCTCGTTGTTAAATTTACTGGCTTTAATGAAATACTAAATTTATAAATATTGCCGATAAAAATTTTTTCCTGTCCGTCGTAGAGCTGATGACCGGGATTGAACCGGTGACCTCTTCCTTACCAAGGAAGTGCTCTACCAACTGAGCTACATCAGCGAAAATCAAAAATCTTCTGAGCGGGAGACGAGACTTCCCGACCACTCGGGACGACCTACTCGCACTCTCTTCTGAGCGGGAGACGAGACTCGAACTCGCGACCAACAGCTTGGAAGGCTGTGACTCTACCAACTGAGTTACTCCCGCAAAATTTTAAAAAAAACAATTGTAACTTAGCTAATTCTTCTTCTATTTATTAAATTTTAAATCAGATATTATCAATCGGCTCTTCAATTTAAAATTTAACATTTATAATTTAACATTTAATGTAGTGGGTAGGGGAGGATTCGAACCTTCGAAGACCTGAGTCGTCAGATTTACAGTCTGATGCGTTTAACCACTTCGCTACCTACCCAAAAATGTAAATACAAACAAATAATATATGTAAATCAAATTATTTAATCAATAGAGAATTTATACTTTTTTCGATTTTCAAACTTGATTTAAATTAGATTTCCAACTTCTTTTTGAACGTTTTACTGCTTAGAAATATTAAACTGTCGGGATGAAAATGTCATAATTTGAGGTTTAATATACTGTCTATTTTCACCCTTTGCTCATTTAAATAATTTAATCTTTGAATAATTGATTCTTTCTCGAAATTATTGGATGAAAATAATTCGTTTTCAAAATTTTTATTGTAAATTTTAAAAAGAGGCAAAGTAACTTCTTTCTGGTTGTTATCGTAAATTGTTATCGTACCTTTATTTTCACAATCTAAATTTACCTGCTGCCCGGATATATATCTGTTATTGTTTCCCCTTATTGCTACAATATTTTCGTCGTCGAAATTTCTTGCAATATATAACGAAGGGCTTTTTTCTTCTATTATTTCGGCGTTTAAATGGACAATAATGTTTTTATCGGGGGATTCCAGTTTTTTAAGCTCATCCCTTTTTAAACTGATTTCCTTTTCTATATCACTGATTTTTCTCTCGTAACTGATTTTTTTATTTATAAGATTAATATTTAAATCCAGTGTTGATTTTGATTTCGATAATTCAGATTCGGGAAAAAATTCCGTTATGGATAATGCCCTGTTTAATTCATCCTTTGCTTCCGAAAATTTTTTCTGTATATCAAGCTTTTTTGCTTTGGAATAAATGTTCTTAAAATCTGCATTCGCTCTGTCATATATAAGATTAAATAATTCATTGTGAGTTACGGGATTCGAATTCTCATCGATTTTTTTTAAATATGTTAAAGAAGTTTTCCAGTCCTCCCTGTATAATTTCCTGACTATTACGGACGAGAGATAAAAAATCTTATCTTGTGCCCTGTCAGTTAATTTTCCGTTGGCGTATTTGGATATGTATCTTTCGTATTTCGTTATTTGACTTTCTATTGCATTTATATCGGATATGTTATCTGATTTTTCTATGTTAGCAAAATCCCGCTCCTCCTGCAGATAATAATAATAATAATAAAAATATCCGGCCGTCAGCAGAATCATTACTAATATTAAATAAATAATTAAATTATTTATTTTCCTCTTTCTCAGTAGCTTTGGTATCGCTTCTTTTATAACCTGTATCTTTGAATTCACTAAAGCACTTTCAGCATCATTGAGATAATCGAGTGAATTTTTGAAATAGATTTCGGCGGCTTTATAATCTTTGTTTTCAAAAGATGTATCACCCTGCTCGAGTAACTGAAGTTTGGTATTGATTAGTGTAACTATCCTGTTGTAAATTGCTTTCGCATCTATGTTATCGGGTTCAATGTTCAGTAATGCATTGCATTTATTAATAGCCTCGGTATAATTTTTCCTGTTAATTAAATATTCGCATTCTGTTAATATATCTTTTGATGAAAATGTTTTAATGTTGCCTTCTTTTTCCAGTACAATTTTATAATTGCATCCGTAAACTGCACATCCTTCATTTTCATACCAGCAGTCTTTATGATAAGGCGCCGAACAGGAAGGGCAAAGAATATAATCTTCGTTTAATTTAATATTGGATTGGCAATATTGACATTCCCTCTTTGATAATATATTTAAATTTTCTTTCAAATCTAATTCTGCTCTTATATGAAAGAATAAAAATTAAATGAATTCTTCAAGTGAAAAATGCGAAATCAATCGCCTTTATTAATAGAAAGATACCAACTAACAATAATATTATTCCGACACATATGTTAATCTTATTTAACACTTTCGGATTCATTTTGTGTGAATTTTTTGAAATCAATTTAACGAGTGTGTAAAACCACAAAACTGTTCCAAACAATACCCCTGCCGCAAGGCTCAATCCTGAAAGAAAACTTGAATCTATTATACCGTAGCTTTTAAAATAACTTACAATTGCAAACCACGAAGCAGGCAGTGTAACTGAAGATAAACATAATAAAACTCCGGTAAGAAAATGTCCCATAGTTCCTGTGATATTCTTTTCGAGAGCCCTGGTATGTAATATTTTATCTAATTCTTTTTCCGCCTTTATCAGTTTTGTTTCAACTTTTTCGGTTACAACTTCTTCTAATTTTTCACCGGTTAATATATTTTCCTCATATGAATCATTAATTGCTTTCATTTTCATAATTTTTATACCATAAAAAATAACCACAAAACATCCTAATAAAGTCAAAACAATTTTTATATTTTTTTCATTCACATCAAAAAAATTGTCGATACTGCCGGGGATAAATGATTTGATAGCAGATACTCCTCCGTACGCCGCCATTATATAAACGAAATCCATGAAACCCGCTCCCGTACCAATTGCAACACCGGCTTTGATTTGTTTCTTAAAACCCTCTGCCATTATTGCAAAATTTGTCGGACCGATTGGAGGCATCGACAAAATAAAACCCGTGAATAAGCCGATTAGTAAACTTGTTATCAAAAAATTATTTATGAGATTGAAAAGAACTTTAAATTAATTAAATGATTTTTTAGAATCAATTAACATTTAATGATAATTTAACTTTGTCATAATATGATTTAAATCGGAAATATTATAAAAAATAAATCCTGTTATAAATTTTCATACATTTTAAATCCTTGCATTTTATAACTTAGATTTTTAGTTTGATATATGAGAATAAAAAAATTCATATTACTTGTTTTTTTATTATTTGCATTAAACTTTTCTTTTCAGACAGCGCAATATGTAAATACGAGAGTCAGACATTTGATTGTTTTTACTATTGTTGCTGACGAAGATTCAAACATTAAAGAATTCCTTTCTAAAAAAGAAAAAACACGTTTTCAACAAATGTTCCGGCTTGCTTTACTCGTAATGATTGAAGACAATTCTAACAATTTGATATTCAACTCATCTTGATTTCCCCCTCTTTCCCAATCCCTCCTGAACTTGTTTCAGGATTGGGAAAGTTGCAAATTCCAATTCATCTAATTTAAAAAAAACCCGGTGCTTTCGCATCGGGTTTTGTTTACATAATAAAATATCCCCCTCTTCCCCAATCCCTCCTGAACCATGACCTGATGAATATCAGGTTTGTTTCAGGATTGGGAAAGTTTCCAATAAAACGAATTAATAATTGATCACCTCTAACTTCTGATATTAATTCGAATTCTCTCCGCCATTATAATAATAATAATTCCAATTCATCTAATTAAAAAAAACCCGGTGCTTTCGCATCGGGTTTTGTTTACATAATAAAATATCCCCCGCTTTCCCAATCCCTCCTGAACTTGTTTCAGGATTGGGAAAGTTGCAAATAAAACGAATTAATAATTGATCACCTCTAACTTCTGATATTAATTCGAATTCTCTCCGCCATTATAATAATAATAATTTCAATTAATCTAATTAAATATAAAAAAAACCCGGTGCTTTCGCATCGGGTTTTTATACTAAATAAAATATCTTATTTATTTATTTAATTAACATCATTTTTTTCGTATCTGTGAAATTATCTGATATCAGTCTGTAGAAATATACACCGCTTGAGAGTGTTGTAGCATTGAATTCTACACTGTAATTCCCCGCTTTAACCGATTCATTTACGAGTGTTCTCATCTCTCTTCCGAGTATATCGTAAATTTTTAAAGTGACAAATCCTGTTTTTGGAATTGCAAAATTAATTTTTGTAACCGGGTTAAATGGATTCGGATAATTCTGAGATAATGAAAAAGTAGTCGGAACATTCGTTGCTATCGGAGTTATACCTGTAGCAATTCCATACTTTGAAATTGCACCGTTACTTCTGACTGCCCATATATAAGGTCCCGTTCTTGACTTGCTGAAATCATAATAAAGACCTGCCGGGGCTGTGTATTGTGTTGACCAGCTAACACCATCATTCGAAGAATAATAAATTACAGATGCTTGTCTTGCATACCACCATTGTGTTCCGGTTCCTGTCATCGCTCCGGTCAAAGTTCCTGCACCGGGTTGAACTCCTGCGAAATTCCAGTTTGTTCCGGAATTTGTAGTTACCATAAGTGAATCACTTCCTAAGAAAAATTTTCCCGAGGAAGGATTATTTGACCAGAAAGAGGCAATTCCATTTGTCTGTGCATCAACCGTCTGGGCTGTCCAGCTTGTTCCGTAATTTGTTGAATAATATACTCTGTTTGTACTCGTTCCCATCCAGATATTATTTCCGCTTACAATCATTGAATTATTAAATCCGGTTTCAGATCCGTTCTGTGCTAAAAACAGTCCGGTTGAATCCCAGTTTACTCCGCCGTTTGTGGTTTTCCATAATGACCATCTCCCGCCAACCGGGTCACCGTTCATAAATCCGTTTGTTGCAGATACCATCCAGATATTATCTATGAATCCGCCTGTCTGTGTAAAAACTGTAGTCCAGTTCGTTCCGCCATTCGTTGTCATGTAAGTATGCGTGATAGTTGATGAACCGGTCACCAGTGCCGTGTTTCCATCCACTGCCCATATATTATATTGTGCTTCTGTGGTTGGAATATTACCTGTCGCTGCTGTCCAGTTAACACCACCGTTTGTAGTTCTACTGACTACTCCGGCAGCACCGCAAGCCCAGACATTATTATTATCAGCAGCTGAAATTGAATATAAAATCTGCGGGGTGCCCGATGTCTGCTCTGACCAGACTAATGAAACAGTTGAAGGGAAAGTGTATTCAAAAACTCCCCTGCCCGCTCCGAGAGTCGTATTTGCCGCACCGGCATATAAAGTCGGGGAAATTAAATCGGACTTAAATGCAAGCGCTCTTACAGGATAAGTATTCAATAATAATCCGCCGCTGAAATCTACCCACGTTGCGCCTCCGTCAGTAGTACGATAAACTCCCATCAAACCAGTAGCTGAACTTTGGTCAATACCCATGTAAAATTCAGTATTGCTGCCCGGTCTGATTAAACAAGCTCTTGTAAGTGTGCCAACAGTATTCGGAATGCCCCATTTCTTATTCCATGAAGTTCCTCCGTTTGTTGTTAGATAAGTACCTCCCGTTGTATCGTTTTCAAATAATGCCGCAAGAACTGTATTTGTATCCAGTGTGCTCATGCTCATTGCTCGTATCGGGTCCCCTGTAGTTGTTCCGGTTGGTAATCCTGTACTAAATAAAGACCAGCTGTTACCTGCATCATACGATTTATATATCGTTGAGGGTCCTGTGCTTCCCGGTAAAATTAATGATGAACCTGCATAAACAGTATTTGGATTTACAGGGTTCAGCATTACAGTCAATATGTTTTTATTTGTAATTCCTGTACTCGCCGCAGTCCAGTTTGTGCCGCCGTTAGTTGTTTTATAAACTCCGTTGGTTGCCGCATTAACACCATCAAATACCGCTATATATGCTATATTCGGATTTGTCGGGTGAACTGTAATACTTTGTATCGCAAGGTTATCGGTAATTCCGCTTACTAATAATGTCCATGTAGCACCGCCATCGGTCGTTTTGTAAACCCCGCTGCTGCTGCCGCCATTTTGGTCTGTACCTGCATACAGTACATTTGGACTTCCTGCGCAAATAGCTAAAGAAAGAAATTTTGGATAAGCAATAGTTCCGTTAATATTTGACCAGCTTGCTCCGTTGTCAAGAGATTTATACACGCCTGAATCCAAACCCGCAATATACATTATATTTGTACTTTGAGGATTAACTACGATTGCATAAACTCTCCCCTGGTTGTTGTATGTCTGAGTCCAGCTGTTAAGACCATCCTGCGAAAAAGCATATTGATAAGTCAATACCAGACAGCCTATTATAAAGAGTAACTTTCTCATTTCTATCTCCTTTGTTTTTTTAAAATTTATTAAGAAATTTTATTTGTAATTAAAAGAATTTAATTTTTTTTCAATGAAATTTAAAATTTTTATAACTGTCAATACTTAATGATTATTTTAATTCTATAGCAAAAAAATATTATTTAACATAATTCTTATCTAAATTCATATTCTTTCAGGATGTATCAAAAGAAACTTTTTGAGGAATGGATATAAAATATAATTGAAAAATGCTGTTTAAATTGTAACAGGAATCTGTTAAGAAATTAATAAAAAAATTTGATTCGTAATAATCAGTGTATAAATTAAACATTATAAAAAATTTATTTTTTCATCGAATATTAAGATTTTTCTTCTAAATTCTTTAAACATTTTTTAAATTTATAAGTTCAATTTACTTTATTTATAATAGTTTTTATATTTATCTGAAAAAATAAAAATATGAAAATACCCTGAATTTGAATGTTGACTATTTCAATTTCATTACCTATGTTTACTCTTAATTTAATAATCAAAGATTATTAAATAATTGGATTTGAAATATTTTCATCAGGACTGTATTATTTAAACGGAGTAGGTCTGTTTCCCAAATTAAGAAAATATTTCGAAGAGGTTAAATTCACTGTTCCACAAAGGCTCGTAGTTCTAAATTTTTTTGATTAACTAAAATTATATCGGGGGATATTAATGTTTGAAAAGAATACTTACTATTTTAACACACCCGTATATTACACGATAAAAAAGATAAGCTGTAAAGATTAATATTTCTTAATTTTTTAAATTAAACTTTCTCACAGTAAAGGGTAATTTGTGCTTTTTTTTACGTTATCACAGCAATATCTCTATATGGCTCATAATCATCTTTATGAGTCCCTTAATTCAATAATTCATTCATTTATTAATATAAATAAAACCTATATGTACAAGACATACTACATTTTGGTTGCGTTAGGAATTTTATTCTATACTGCAATCACGGGTTTTGCTCCATATAATGAGGGTTCGAACTATTCTAACCCGCCATTTATTGTGAATCAAAATCTAAATAGCTCGAATTTGGATAATTCAGGTAGCATTACAAATAATGCGAGCCCGAATTCATGGTATGCTTCAACTTCTTTTGAAGAAGCAAGTTTTCCTCCTACTGGATGGAAAGATACAATCGTCGCCGGTACTTCAGGAATACTTTGGGACCGGATTTCTACAAGTTCTTATCCGACAGGTATAGTACCTCATACAGGTACTTATATGGGACACTACAATTGCTGGAGTTCTAATACCGGTAATATTGCTAATTTAATTTCTCCTGTTATAAATTTATCTTCAGCAGGAGGTGCAGCAGTTGTGGACTTTTGGTTTTACAGAGAAAGTGGCTATTCAGGAACATATTATGATTCTTTGGCAGTTTGGGTAAGCACTACACAATACACTACTTCGGGTGCAACATTATTAGCTAAAATTTCAAGGGTTTATGCGACAAATGCGTGGTATGAATTTACTTTACCAATTCCTTCAAGTTATAATGGAATGACAAATTATGTTATCTTTCAGGCTTTAAGTGGATATGGAAATGATTTACATATAGATGATATTAATATTGGTGTTCCTGTTATTTCAAATATGGGCTATGTATCAAGTAATACAACTAAGCTTAACGCAGGTGCACCAGTTATGCCCGGTTCAACAAATAATCAGATGATTCAGGTACAGGTCGTTGATACGGGTTCTTTAAATCCATTTTTAATTAATAAACTCAAAATCGGACTCAATGGTTCAAATAATCCTGCCGTAGATATTGCTAACGCTAAGCTATGGTACACGAGGTCTTCATCTACTTTTGCAATGACGAGACAATATGGCTCAACTGTTACAAATCCGTCAGGAGCATATTACTTTACAGATACTGCAACATTAGACCCGAATGCCTCGAATTATTTCTGGCTGACATTCGATATTGCCGCAGGCGCAGTTGCAGGTGATAGTGTCAATGCTTCTTGTGACTCGATTTTTGCCACGAGCCCGATGGGAAATCGGGTTCCTACAGTTACATCTCCTCCGGGTGCAAATTTGATTGACCCTTATTGCCTTGGGACTTATACTTATATAGGATTACCCTATGGTATTTATGTTGCTAATGTAACCTTTGGAAGTATTAATAATACTACGGGTTGCCCGGGAACTCTCCCCTATGTTTACTCGCGATATACAAACCTATCAACTACGGTAAGACTGGGAAATTCTTACCCGATGATTGTTATTGACCAAAACACAGGAAATCCAAACCCTGTAGCTTTTGGCGTGTGGGTTGACTGGAATAAGAATTTTTCAATGACTGACCCTGGAGAATATTTCGCGACAACAGTAATTCCGGGAAATACTACAACCGTCGCTACAACGACAGTTTATGTCCCGACTACTGCAACTCTTGGTTCAACAAGAATGAGAGTCAGAGCTAATTTGTCAACTCCTCCGGGACAAGCCAATATCTGTGCTAATTTAACTTATGGTGAGCAGGAAGATTATACAGTCATTGTCGCTGCAGATACTAATATGACTTATGTTACGAGTGCAGCATCACAATCTAATTTATCAAATATATATATCCCTTCATCTAACACTCAGATTTTAGGACTGACTGTTCAGACTGATGGAACTATTTCCCCTTTAAGTGCTTCGAACTTTTCATTCGGAACAAACGGAAGCACAAATCCTACGACCGATATTACAAATGCAAAGTTATGGTATACCGGGACAAGTCCGGTATTTGCAACAACTACGCAGGTCGGGTCTTTTGCAAATCCTAATGGACCATTTACTATAACAGGTTCAAAGACTCTCGCACAGGGTGTTAACTATTTCTGGTTAACTTATGACCTTCCGGGAACTGCTACTATTGGTGACTCTGTTGATGCACAATGTAACTCTGTTACCGTCGGAGGTGTATCACGAATTCCAACAGTTATAGCTCCTCCGGGAAAACGCGCTATTACAGGAAGCGTTATTTGCGGAACATATTCCATTCCTGGAAGTACCTATCCTACAATTGCTTCAGCAATTGCTGATATAAATGCAAAAGGTGGTGTATATTGCCCGACAGTATTTAACATCGCAGCAAATTATGTTGAAGTCGCTGCAAACCTTACTATTACAGGTACAGGTTCAGTATCTGCTCCTATCACATTCCAAAAAACAGGTACAGGTGCAAATCCTTGCATCGTAGCCGGTGCTGGCACAGGTGCTTATGATGGTGTCGTGAAACTTTACGGCGTTAATTATATAACCTTTGATGGAATTGATATAAGAGATACAAGTACAAATACAACGACAACAACCCAGATGGAATGGGGTTACGCATTATTGAGACCGGATGCATATCACGGTGACCAGTATATTACAATTAAAAATTGTAATATCACTTTAATTAAAACAAATACCGCTACGAATGGAATTTATTCGAATTATATTAATACATCAGGTACCTCAACCGCACCATTATCTGCGGCAGGAACAAACTCTAATAATAGTTTCCTGAACGTCAATATTTCAAATTGTTATAATGGATATTATTTATATAGTTATACTGAAATTATCCAACCATTCTATTTGGAAGACCAGAATGTTGTAGTCGGCACAACAGGCTCAGGCAGAAGCAGTATAACTAACTTCGGTGGTACCACTACAAATTGTTATGGAATTTATGCATATAGCCAGTGTAATGCTACTTTTACTAACACTTATATTAATAGTAGAGGGGGAACTACACAAACAGGATACATTTACGGAATTTATGATTATGCGTATTATAACAATGGTAATAACAATATAACTAATGATACCATATCATTAGTAGATACTATTGGTTCATCTGGTTATATGTATGCTATTTATAATTCAGTCTATTATGGTAATAATAATAATGTAATGAATAACGTTATTACGGGATGCATCAATTATACTTCTTCGTATTATAATTACTATTTATATAATTCTTGTAATGGTAATTCTAATGTATTAAGAAATAATATTGTAAGCGGAAATAAAGTTATCGGTAATACTTTCGGAAATGCAGCTACAACTACTTACGTATATTACGACTATTATAATTATGGATTTGCAAGCGGTAAAAATTATTTTTACAACAATCTCGATTCCGGTAACGTTGTATTAGGGACATCTTCATATTGTCAATATCAAATGTATAACTATGGAATTGCAGATACAGCAATTTGCAACAAAAACAAAATTTCAAATAACACCTATTGTGGGACGACTTGTACAGGTACGACATATGGATTATATAATTATTATTATCAATCTTATTTATATAGTCAGTGCGATAGTAATGTAGTTAGCAATAATACAAGTCCTTCGACAAGTTCTGAATATTATTATTGCATTGATAATGGTGCCTCAGCCGCATATACAGATTGTAGTAATAATACTGTATCTGGTAATATTATGAATGGTACAGGTTTATTGTATGGTTTGTATTACAGTAATTATACTACATTGCCACTCGGCTCTGTAATTAACTTAACAAATAATCAGATAACTAATCAACAGAAACAGACTGCAACCGGTACAGGTACTATTTATGGTCTGTATCATGCCAGTTCAGAATCAGGAACTGTTAATATACTCAATAATACTATAACAGGTTGGACAAGTGCAGCGGCAACTACTATGTATGGATTATATCAGTCTGGTTCACCTGCAAATGTACTTAATGTTAATAATAACAAGATTTATAATTTGACTACCGGCGGTGCTTCCTCTGTATATGGTCTTTATAATGCCGGAACAAACACAACGCAGGCATCTGTATCCCAGGATTCTATTTATGGCTTAACAAGCCTTGGTGGTACGGTTTATAGTATGTACATTGCTGGTGGTAACCCTGTGAATGTTTATAAAAACAGGATATATGGAAACCAATCGACAACCGGAACTGCTGGTGTTGTCTACGGAATATATGTGTCCAGTGGAACAACAGCGAATATATATAATAATGTTGTTTCAGACTTAAAAGCACCTGTAAGTACAAGTATTGCCCCGGCAATCGCAGGTATATACTTATTAGGTGGAACGTATTTAAATTTATACTATAATACAGTTTACTTAAATGCTACAAGCACAGGTACGAGTTTCGGAACTGCTGCATTATATTCTTCTACATCCCCGACAGGTATAGATATGAGAAATAATGTATTTGTAGATATGTCGACACCTGGAACTTCGAGCGGTATGGCAGTAGCATACAGAAGGTCTTCGACCGGATTTACAAATGTTCTGACATCAAATAACAACTGCTTCTATGCTGGTACTGCGGCAACGAATCACTTACTATTCTATGACGGTACAAATTCTGACCAAACTCTCGCTACTTATAAAACAAGAGCTGTTCCGAGAGATATCAATTCTGTGACAGAATTTCCGCCGTTTGTTAATACAACAACGACACCTTATGATTTACACATAAATACAGGTATTGCGACACAACTTGAAAGCGGCGGGCAAACAATATCTATTCCTTCGCTTACCGTTACAGATGACGGATTCGGAACACCTCGTTATCCGAATACAGGTTATCCCGTAGGTACCTTTACACCAACCGCACCTGATATCGGATTTCACGAATTTGGTGGAACGAGAACAGGTACTGTAGGTCCGATGATTAGCTACACTCCATTAGGAATTGGTAGCACTTCAAACAGAAACTTATCTAACGTTTTAATAACAGCAGCTAATGGTGTGAATGTTACATCAGGTACAAAACCACGCTGCTATTATAAGAGGTCAATAGATGGAAACGTAATTAATGATAATACAAATGCAACAGACGGATGGAAATATGTTGAAGCAAACGGTACAACATCTCCGTTTGACTTCACAATTGATTACTCGAAGCTTAATGGCGGAACAGGCGTGCTTGCAGGTCAGATAGTATGGTATTTTGTTATTGCTCAGGACCTCTCTACTACTCCAAACGTAGCAGCTAATCAGGGTGTGTTTACAACAGCTCCGACTTCAGTCGCTCTCGTTACTGGTAATGCACCTATAACAAGTACAAACACTTATACTATTGGTACTGCTACGTTTGCAGGTACGATTCCTGTGGGTACAGGGCAGACATATACAAATCTGACTGGTGCCGCGGGTATATTCGCAGCGATTAACGCAGGTACTGTAACAGGCGATATTACTATTAGTGTTACTTCAGATATGTCAGAAGATGGAACTAACCAGCTTAATGCACTGAATGAAACAGGTATCGGAAGATACAAAGTTAAAATCGTTCCTGCATCAACAGGTTTAAAAACTATTTCAGGATGGGTTTCACAGGCAATGATTAGATTGAATGGTGTTAAGAGAGTTACTATAGATGGTAATAACGGTCTGGGTGCAAAATATCTGACATTCAGGAATAAATACGGAACTACTCCGACAATTCAGTTCCAGAATGAAACCGGAGTGGATACCGTAAAGAATTGCACTATTGAAGGTGCAAATACAAATACTTCAAGCGGTGTCATTTATTTCAGTTCTACAACAAACAATGCCGGTATCGGCAACGATAGTATTTGTGTCAACAGTTGTGATATCCGCGATAGAAGCGATTCTACAGGATTTATGGCAAACGGAATCTATTCTTACGGAACATCTACTACACTTCTGACTTACAACAATTACAACTCTATTATAAACTGTAATATATACAATTACTTCTACGATGCTTCTGCAACCTATGCAGGTATTTATATATATTATTATAATTCCGATTGGACAATTAGCGGTAACAGCTTTTACCAAACTTCATCAAGGGCACCTGTTAACGCTATAAATGCTTCTGATATTTATATTTATAACTCGACAAACTGGGATTTCAATATTACTAATAACTATTTCGGAGGTACAGCCCCATCTTGCGGTGGCACTACTTTAACTTATAATAGTGCCGCGGCATTTAGCATATATGGAATTTATATGTACATCTCGTACTTAAATGTTCCATCCAGCATTCAGGGTAACACTTTCGCGAATATTAATTTAACAACTTCTCCTGCGGCTACTAGCTCCACATTCTATAGGTCAATTTATGTTTCAGCAGGTTATGTTAATATCGGTAATTTAACTGGTAATACTGTCGGTTCTCCAACAGGAACAGGAAATATTACATTAACAACAAATACATCAAATTATGCTGCTTACACAATTGCAATGATAAATCATTTTGGTATTGGAGCAATTATGAACAATTCTGTTGGAAGCATTACATTTGCAGGTAATTCGACTGATACGTCTTCTTTATATGCCGGAATATATTATTCAAATACAACGTATGGTCAGACTTACACTATCAGCAATAACCTTGTTGGTAGCTTGACTACAGCTAATTCAATACAATGTACTAACCAGTCAAACTATCATGCCCTAAGAGGTATCTATGTTGTAAATGGTTCAGGTACAACAAATTATTATACTAATAATATAGTAGCAAATATTACATCATTTAGTACAATCGGTTTGAGGGTACCCGGGTCTTCTGCACTGGTTTCTGTTTATGGACTTCAGCATGCTGGTTCTGGGGTAGCTTCACCTTGTTACTTTACAGGAAACACAGTTAGAAATCTTACAGTGAATATGAACATCCCTATTGCATCTTATGCCTGTCTCGGTATAGGTGCTTCAGGTTACGATTTCAATACAATTCTTAATAATAATGTTTATTCATTGTATTCGCTTGGTATAGGCACCGGTACTCCACTCCTCGGAGGTTACCTCTGCGGTGGTGCAACAGGTGGATTGTGCGCATACAATAAAGCTTATGATTTTAAAAATACCGGAATAGGAGCTTCAAATCCATATCCTCTAATTCTCGGTATAAACTGTCAAAATGCAGGTACCTGGAATATTTATAACAATATGGTGTGTCTTACAAATGGTGATCCTACAGAAAGATTGATAATTCAACCGAAATATAATGAAAAATTTGAACAGGTAAGAGTTGAAAACCCGCCAATTAATTTAATGGCAATTCCAAAAGAAAATAATAAAATTATACAACAAACACCTTTAGAAGTAGGTCCGTTGAACCTTGGTGTATATGACGAAAAGAGTCCGAATAAACAAAATATTCAGCAAATTATTAAAAAGAATCAGAATAATGTAAATAAGAATGGAAAGGATAATATAACTTCTACTGCTGTTTGTACAATTGCTGGTTTTTATCATACAAATTACGCTGTTAAAAATCCTTGCAATTATTACTACAATAGTGTTTATATTGGTGGTACTATGCCGGGCAATTCATTTAATTCTTATGATTTTATAAGAAATGCAAATAGTGGTTTGGTTAATATACAAAACAATATATTCGTTAATTCAAGATCTGGTGGCGGCGGTTTCCATTATTGCATTGCAAATGAATCAAGCATAGTAGAAGGCTGGCCCGCAAATTCGACTAACTATAACCTATACATTGGTAATGCAAATACCATCGGTGAATGGGGTCTTGGAAACTTCCAATCCCTCGCACAATGGCAGGCTTCCTCTCTCGGTGATGCAAATACTGTCTCGGATAATCCGACAAACATCCCGGGAACTACTTTATTCAGGAGCATTGGAACTGATAACCTGAATATAGATACAACTCAATTCGGTGCAGCTTATGTGTATAAAAATGGAATTGGTGTAACAGGAATCGCAAATGACTATAACGGTTATCCGAGAGCTACATCAGGACCTGTTTGTATCGGCGCACACGAATTCAGTTTAAATGGAAATACTGTATCGACTCTTCTCCTTCCTGCAAACGGCAGTACGGGAAATCAAACTCCTGTCGCAATGAAATGGAGAAAAGCTCTGTTTGCGTCTTCTTACAGAATATTGATTGCAACAGATTCATTGTTTACCAATATCATTACAACTGGAACTTCACCTGATACAAACTACTCGTTCACAGGTGCAAATCCTCTAACTTATTACTATTGGAAAGTAAATCCTGTTTATTCAACCGGAGCTAATGGAGCATCCTCTACATTCTTCAGTTTCAAAGTTATAGGTACTCCGAATGTACCGGTCTTGAATAGCCCGGCGAATAATGCAGTTAATCAACCAATAACTATAACATTTAATTGGTTCAAAACCAATGACCAGTCACTAATGTTAAAAGCCAATGGAAAAAATACAAAACAGATTGGTCAAACTATGGGTCCGAACTCAATTGCAAATTATTGGTTCGAAATAAGTACAGATTCGACGTTTGCAACAGGAGTCACAAAAGACTCATCATTAACTGACTCGACAAAAACATTAACATTACTTAACGCAACAACATATTTCTGGCACGTAAAAGCCAAGAATCAATTTGGTTGGGGTAACTTCAGCACGAGATGGAGCTTTACCACAGTCGTTCCGATGCCAACAGCACCGGTGTTAACATCACCTCCAAACGGGGCAACCAATGTTAATCCAAATGTTGTACTGTCATGGAATGCTGTTCAATATGCCGCAAGTTATAGGATTCAGGTTGCAGACTCAACTAAAGATACTGTAAACTTTACAACATTTGTAAAAGATACATCCGGTGTTACAATTGCACAGCTCTCTTTATCATTACCTTATTCGAGAACTCATTGGTGGAGAGTCAATGCAACAAACTATGCTGGAACCGGTCCGTATTCGACAGTATTTAAATTCAGAACATCTTCAGACCCGACAGCTCTGTCGATGTCAAATTATATATCGGTTTTATGTCCAAAATATATGTCATCCGGAACTGCTGCAAGATTACCTGTCGCAGTCAGAGGTACAGTACAAGGATTAGTTCCAAATAAAACGTACAGATATTATAATATGATGGGTATTAGTACCGACATCGGAACAACAGCTGCAGGTGCAGGTATTTTAATGCTTGTTAATACTACTACGGGAACATTTACATATTCATCACTCGGAAGCTTAACAACATCAGGTCAATATGAAACATTCGTTGCAAATTCTTCCGGTAACTATACCGGTTGGTTTGGCTCACTTAACTCAGGTAATGCGAGATTTACTGCAGGTAATTATGTTTATCCGACTATCGTATTAGGTGACTCGGTCGGTACATTATTAGCAAGATATGCAATGAATGACTCGATTCAGGTGCTTGCAGTAAGTGCTTCAACAGGTGCCACATACGGAAGCGGTGTTTTCGGCATTTCACTCGGAGTTCCGAAAAACTTTGTAGCATTATATGATAATGTTGCAGGTACAGGAAAACCTCTTTCAACATCCTGGATAGAAAATCAAGGATATACTTTCACAGCATCTACTGCAATTCAATTTTATGTTGATAGTGTTAATTTGTTTAACGGAAGATGGGGTAATTTATTACCTAACACGTTAGCAGGTGGCTTGCAAAGAGTCGAACAAAGGTCATTAACAACTGGTGCAGTACTCTCATTTAATACGAGTGCAACCGGTCTATGGCCAGGTGGTGCGAATACAGTTAACCCGGCTACGGGTACTACACCAATCAGACTCGCTCTTTATGATGCTCCGTTGCTTAATCCGCCTGTGTTACTTACACCAACAAGTGGCTCGGTTGATTTATCAACAACTCCAACATTGACCTGGACTATTTCTAATGTGGCAGTGGGCTATAGAATTCAAATAAATACTGACTCAACATTTGCGGCAGCTAATGCTTTAGATACTGCAGGTGTGACAGGATTAACATTTACTGTACCTTCTGGTAAACTTACAACTAATACAAAGTATTACTGGAGGATGTATGCTTCTAATGCTCTTGGCGTAAGTTTGTGGGGTTCTCCATGGAACTTCAGGACTGCTCCAAATGCACCAAGTGCACCGATACTCGTGTCGCCTCCGAATTACTCGATTAATATTCCTACAACAATGACTTGTGTATGGCGTAAAGCAGCAGAAACATTAGTCACTACTGTACAGATTAATAAAGGAAAAGAAAATAATGGAACCGATGTCGTAAAATCTAATAAAATATCGAAGAGTAGAGCAGGAAACGATGATATTCATACTCTGTCTAATTACTGGTACGAATACTCCACAGACTCCACGTTTGCAACCGGTGTAATTCGTGACTCATCCCTGACAGACACAACTAAATCCTTAACCGGTCTCTCCTTAAGTACGAAGTATTTCTGGAGAGTCAAAGCTAAGAACCAAACAGGTTGGGGTTCGTTCAGTACTTTCTTTAGCTTCACAACAGTTCCGGCGGCTCCGGTCGCGCCAACACTTTCTGCACCTACGAACGGTCAGGTTAATGTTTCATTGACTCCGTTGATAGTTTGGAATGCTGTTCAGTTTGCAAGTACATATAGAATTCAAATTGCAGACTCTACAAAAGATACTGTGGGCTTCACAACATCAACCTGGGATACTTCAGGAGTAACTATTGCACAGCTAACTGTTCCGGCAGGAAAATTACTCAACGGAAGAAAATATTGGTGGAGAGTTAATGCTACGAATGCTGGTGGAACGGGTCCATATTCATCTATATGGCACTTTACAACAGTGGCTTCAGGTTTACCTCTTACTCTGAAAGTATACCTCGAAGGGTACTGGAACGGAACTTCTCAGGTTACAGATACGGTAAGAATATTTCTTGCAAGCAGCACTTCACCATACGCTTATGTTGATACTGCAAAACTGGTACTTTCATCTACCGGAACAGCATCTCCTTTATTTATGAGAGCGAGTGGAGGCAACTATTATATAGTCGTTAGACACATGAACCATCTTGAAACCTGGAGTGCCTTGCCGCAAACATTCAACCCGGGTGTTCCCGTAAATTATGACTTTACGACTGCAGCAACTCAGGCATTCGGAAGTAATATGAAACAGGTTGGTAGTGTCTGGGTGTTAATCGTTGGTGATGAAAATCAGGACGGTTCAATCGATGCCGGCGACGCAGCTGATTTTATCAATCAATATGGTAATATCGGATACTTAACCTGCGACTTCAATGGTGATTTGTCGGTTGATGCAGCAGACGTTCCATTCCTGATTGCAAACTACGGATTAACTAAAGTTGTACCAACGTTAATAGAAATTCCGCCTGAAATTAGAAATCAGAAGACAATAATCAAGAAAAACGAATTGAATGAAATGTTTAAACAACAAAAGAATAAAAATACAAATAAAAATAATTAAATGAACATTTCTCCATCCCGGTCAGTGACCGGGATGGAGTAGTTTCTCTCTCCCAATCCCTGATTGGGAAAGAAATTTTAAAATTTTCATTAACTTTATTAATAAACAAATTAAATTATAATCATGAAAAAAATATTAACGTTACTCTTTTTACTGGTATTCCTGGTTAATTTCGCACCTGCTCAACAAAAGGTATCTTTTACTATTGCTCCTTATAGAACATTATCATCCGGTATTGTATCCTATATGGTTACAGCAACTGTTCCCGCAGGACAGGTCTGGAAAGTCGGTAATTTCAATTTAAGAATAACTTATGGTCCTAACCCTGCAGGCTGCCTGACTGTTCACGCAGATAACCCTGTCGATAGTGCTTTAACGGGTTTAACGGGAGGTATATATACATCCTATACAACAACAGCATTCGCATCTCCTCCGGGAATCAGCCTGAATCTGCTTACGCTTCAAACACAGGGATTTCTTAATTTACCGGCAGGAACATATAAGCTCGGTCACTTAAGATTTAATGTAACAGGTTCATTTTTAGCAGATACATTAAGCTTCAGAACTCCGCCAATGTCACCAACATCTGTAGTCTATGATTCTACAAAGAAATGTGCATACGGCGGTTCCACATCCGATTCATCCAGATTTACAATAATAAGTCCGGTTATTACAGAAATAGAAGGAAATATTTCTACAATTCCGGCAGAATATCAGCTATTCCAAAACTATCCGAATCCATTCAACCCGACAACAACTATTAAATATGATGTTCCGAAAACATCGCTCGTAAAAATTAGAGTATATGATGTTACCGGAAAAATGGTATCAGAACTTGTTAACCAACAGATGGAAGCGGGAAGTTATGAAATAAACTGGAACGGAAGTGAATATGCAAGCGGAGTTTATTTCTACAAGATTGAAACAAAAGATTTCACAAAAGTTATGCGTATGGTACTGATAAAATAACATTTGAGTTTATTTTATTAGTTAACATAAATAATTTATTAAAAAAGGAAGTCCTTAAGGACTTCCTTTTTTTTATTTTATAGCGAGCTCTTGTAACGAGCTCCTGTAACAAGCTCTTGTAACGGGCTCTTGTAGCCGCAGGTCGAAGTTTCCGATCTATCGGAACTTTAGCCTGCACAAATTAAATGGAACTATTATAAGGAACTTTCCGTATTTTTATATAGAAACACTTAATTATTAATAAGTATTCTTTAGCTTTATAGTTTCAAGTATTATTTTTAAAAATAATACTTGAATGATGTGATTATTAATGCTAAATTTATATTAATAAAAATCATTATGGGCTTACAACTGAATTCTATTGGTAATGACTTAATAAAAAAAAGCTATATTAAATATCTTATAGATACTTACAACGAATTAATATCTTCTGACGATTCCATAAAAGGTTTTCACAAACGTTCTTTAATCTGGAAAATTTTAAAACAGAAATTTAAAAACCACCCCTACCTGTTGCCGGTAAAAGAATTTAATAACATCGTGAGTTACATTCATAAGGAAATAGATTTGACAAAAGAAGGTAAAATGAAGAAAGAAACCGGTGAAGTAAATTATAAGACTTTTAAAGAATATCTTGATAATATTTAGATTCTCTGCGAAAGATCTTTGCTCATACCTTATAAATTTTACGAACTTTATAAACTGATTATCCGAATAGCGGTTGTATCAACCGGTTTTCAGTTCCGCAATATGAACAATTAATAGGCTTTGAAGGATTATTGGGCACATCATTTTCCGCTCCGCAGGACATACATATAAATTTTTTATTAATTGTATTAATCTTTCTGCACTTTTCACAATATACTTTATAAGAGCCCGCCGGAACAAAAAGTTCTTCATTACAATTACTGCATTCCTGAATTCTTCCTTCAGGTTTTTTTATTTCGACATATTCAAGGCTTAAGCCTGACATCTTTAAAAATTTATTAGCATCAGTCTCATTTAAATAAGGAAGCCATATCTGAACAAACATGGATAATTTCATTTTTACGTGAACAGTAGGAGGTAATAATTCATTCATAATTTCATATTCCGGATTCGAATAATAATCTCTGAGGGAATCTTTAACATATTGAATATAAAATTCAGCCATCGGAAAAAAAGTTTCGGGCTTAACCTTGGCTCCTGTCTGCGGATAATCGTATTTAATCGCAGACTGCAATACTGATAATTGCACAGCCTTATTTTTCCAGAATTCATCAAAGGCATAGTTTGTCATCGCTATACCCGCAATATCAATGTACATTTTGTATTCCTCGGGTTTATCAATCGTCGGCGGGAGATATTCGGGATATGTTGTATAATAAAAATCCCAGTATTCTCTTTGTAGACGGGCATATTCATAACGGTTGCCCTTCGAAAGCATTAACTGTAAATTGTTCGTAATTTGAACTTTTTTTGCCATGTACATCATTGTTTTTTCCGGAGAGGCTTTCCAGAAATCAAGTCCGAGTGTATAATCTACATCAGTAAATGAACCGCAGTAATCACAAATTATGTATGGTGACTTATAATCATTTATTTTTGGTGCCCCGCAGTTTATACAAATAAATTTTTTAACCTTCATATTATTCTGTTTGTGATTAAATAATAAAAAAATTCTGTTTTATAAGAAATGTACTTTCAAGAGTTTATTTCATTTATATTTTTTGTGTCCTTGAAAAGGGAAATAAAAAATCATAATTTAATAAAACATTAATATATTTATTAAATGAAAATTTTCCTTTTTATATTTAGCTTTTCGGTATTATTATTGTCCTGTGGAAATCCGTATGTTGAAATTAATCCTGCTTCTAATCCGGATAGTATTAAAGTGAAATTAGAGGTAATCAAAGAAAAATCTTCCGGAGGTCATAAAGGAGAATTTACACTTAAATTTATTAATACTGGAAAAAAAGATATCGCAAGATGTTCTATAAAAATTGATGATAAATATGAACACATATTACAAGGATTAATTGATAAATCGGACGATTATATTGGAAAACTGCAAACTTCTTTACTTGAAGAAGATAAATCTGTTACTATAATATTTGATAAAGAGATTGATAATTATTCAATCTTCGGAATTACTGATGAAAATTTATCTTTCCCTCATTCAATAGAATTATCCTGCCTCGACGGAAAAATAATCTGGAAATTTTAAATAATATTTCATTACCGCTCTGTAACACAACATTCATGTTGTGCCATTAATCTATGAATATATTTAAATCATACAAAATCTCGAAGGGATGACATTATTGTAGAAATTTGAAATTATAAAAATTCAATCCCGAAGGGATGACATTATTGTAGAAATTTGAAATTATAAAAATTCAATCCCGAAGGGATGACATTATTGTAGAAATTTGAAATTATAAAAATTCAATCCCGAAGGGATGACATTATTGTAGAAATTTAAAATTATAAAAATTCAATCCCGAAGGGATGACATTATTGTAGAAATTTGAAATTATAAAAATTCAATCCCGAAGGGATGACATTATTGTAGAAATTTGAAATTATAAAAATTCAATCCTGAAGGGACGACATTATTGTAGAAATTTGAAATTATAAAAATTCAATCCCGAAGGGATGACATTATTGTAGAAAATAAAGATACCGAAATACGTTTTTCGCAATTGGGTATCTTAAACCTCTTGCAGAGAGGGATTCGAACCCCGTGTTAGTCCAAAAACATTTCTGTTCCCGGGCATTAAAAAACTTGCAGAGAGAGGGATTCGAACCCCCGTGTTGCCCTTCACAAGGGTAAAATTTTTCACTTTATTCGGATAAAAATAAAAAAGCCCAAAAACATTTCTGTTCCCGGGCATTAAAAAATTTGCAGAGAGAGGGATTCGAGCCCCCGTGTTGCCCTTCACAAGGGTAAAATTCTTCACTTTATTCGGATAAAAATAAAAAAGCCCAAAAACATTTCTGTTCCCGGGCATTAAAAAATTTGCAGAGAGAGAGGGATTCGAACCCCCGGTGACGTTGCCGCCACAACGGTTTTCAAGACCGCCGCTTTCGACCGC
>Ga0224522_1000128_pt1 | contig 38231 bp, 32 predicted proteins | sample CFST25metaG_FD_182733 | JGI IMG/M metagenome (GOLD analysis project Ga0224522, IMG submission 182733) | Peat soil microbial communities from Stordalen Mire, Sweden - C.F.S.T25 | ecosystem: Environmental > Terrestrial > Soil > Wetlands > Peat | place: Sweden: Norrbotten County, Stordalen Mire...
CCTCCGCCACGAATCTGTAACTTGATTAGTCCAGCAACTTCTTTTGCCATAATTTAAAATTTGCGTGTTTATTGCGAGAGCTTGATAGTTATTCAGGAAGCATTATGAATATTACAACTATCAATATCTTCATTTAATTCTCTTTTTCCACTTGCATAAAACTAAGCTCAAGCGGGGTTTTTCTTCCAAATATTTTTACCATTACCTTAAGCTTTTTCTTTTCATCATTCACCTCTTCAATTATTCCGGTGAAACTGTTGAATGGTCCGTCAATCACTTTTACAGATTCCCCGATAAAGAATGGAATATTCAATTCCTCATCACTTGCATTCAGTTCATCTACTTTGCCAAGAATACGGTTAATCTCAGATTTTCTGAGTGGGACTGGTTCACCATCCTGAGAGCCCAAAAATCCTATTACATTGGGCACATTCCTAAGTAAATGAGGAATCTCTCCGGTAAGAACAGCTTCTACAAGTACATAGCCCGGAAAGAAAGTTCTTTCTTTGCTTATTTTCTTGCCTGCCCTTATCTGATATACCTTTTCAGTAGGGATTAGAACCTGTGAGATAGAATCCTCGAGCTTAAGACGCACCACTTCACTATCGATATACTCTTTGACCTTTTTTTCTTTTCCGCCGATAGCCCGAAGCACGTACCACTTCTTTACATTCTCACTCATTGGAACATTCTCCTGTTTAGTATAACAAACTGTAAATGAATTGCATTGTCTTGCTAAAGATAAAATCCATGCCGGCAACCAGTACAGCAAATATCAATGTAGTTACCATTACTAAAACAGCGCTATTCTGAAGTTCGCTCCATGTTGGCCAGGTAACCTTGTGTACAAGTTCTGTAAATGATTCCTTAAAATATCCTTTTATATTCATAGTACTAATAATTTTGCACGGGAGGAGAGACTCGAACTCCCGACACCTGGTTTTGGAGACCAGTGCTCTACCAACTGAGCTACACCCGTGTATATTGCAGTTCCGTGAAAATCACGGAACTACCGTATATCCAAAACCTGTTATTCTAAAATCTGAGTTACCTGCCCTGCTCCGACAGTTCTGCCACCTTCACGGATAGCGAAACGGAGACCAACATTAATAGCAACAGGATAGATAAGGTCAACTGTTATAGTAACATTATCACCCGGCATTACCATTTCTGTTCCTTCAGGAAGTGTGATCTCGCCTGTTATATCAAGTGTTCTTACATAGAACTGAGGACGGTATTTATTATGGAATGGAGTGTGGCGTCCACCTTCCTCTTTCTTAAGAACATAAACCTCTGCTTTGATTTTTGTATGCGGAGTTATTGAACCTGGTTTGGCAAGAACCATACCTCTTTTGATCTCTTTTTTATCAACACCGCGAAGCAGAAGACCTACGTTATCACCAGCTTCACCCCTGTCGAGAATCTTACGGAACATCTCAACACCGGTACATACTGATTTACGTTTTGTTGCACCAAGACCGATCAGTTCCAGCTCATCACCTGTAAGTACTACACCTGTCTCAATACGACCTGTTGCAACTGTTCCACGGCCTGTGATTGAGAATACGTCTTCAACCGGCATAAGGAATGGCTTCTCATTTTCCCTTGGAGGTATTGGGATGTATGAATCAACTGCATCCATGAGTTCCATGACTTTTTCTTCCCATTTTGCTTCTCCATGCATAGCACCAAGAGCAGACCCACGGATTACCGGAGCATTGTCTCCATCAAATTTATAAAAGTTAAGAAGATCACGGACTTCCATTTCAACCAGATCGAGAAGTTCAAGATCGTCAACCATGTCAACTTTATTCATAAATACAAGCACTGTAGGTACGTTTACCTGGTGTGCAAGAAGAATATGTTCACGTGTCTGAGGCATCGGACCGTCATCAGCAGCTACTACCAGAATAGCACCATCCATCTGGGCAGCACCTGTAACCATATTCTTGATATAGTCAGCATGTCCGGGACAGTCAACGTGTGCATAGTGACGTTTAGCAGTCTGATATTCAACGTGAGCAGTGTTAATGGTAATACCCCTTTCCTTTTCTTCAGGAGCATTATCGATTGAGTCAAAATCCCTGATTTCAGAGAGACCCTTTTTGGCAAGGACCATAGTGATCGCTGCCGTCAAGGTGGTCTTACCATGATCAACGTGACCAATTGTACCAACGTTTACGTGCGGTTTCGACCTGTCAAATTTTTCTTTTGCCATAACTCCAAGCGTATTAAATTAAGTTTATTCTATAGTCAATTATTCATCAAATTTCCTGTTGAGCCGGAGGGGGGAATTGAACCCCCGACCCCTTCCTTACCAAGGAAGTGCTCTACCCCTGAGCTACTCTGGCCTCAAAAAGTGAGCGGGAGACGGAACTCGAATCCGCGACCCTTAGCTTGGAAGGCTAATGCTCTACCAACTGAGCTACTCCCGCCTGATATCGTCCAAAGAGCACTGTAAACCATATCTTCCAAATATCGAGGTTTACAACCAGTCTCTATTTGAAGTGGGGAGAGCAGGATTCGAACCTACGAAGGCATTCGCCAGCAGATTTACAGTCTGCCCCAGTTGGCCACTTTGGTATCTCCCCATTTAAACAGAGCCTTACTCCTAAGACACACATTCACAAATCTTTCAAGAGCCGATGAAGGGATTCGAACCCCCGACCTGCAGATTACAAATCAGCTGCTCTGACCAACTGAGCTACATCGGCAATTTAAAGAACGCCCCGTGAGTGCATAATCCACCCTTAAAAAACGGTTTGCAAATGTAGGGATTTAAATTTTATTTATCAAAATAATTCTATATATTTTTGAAAATAGAATTATCAGAGTCCTCTCTTCTTTTGTTTATGCTTGGCAATCTGCACCTTAAGCGCATCAATAGCCTCATCAGTTGCTTCTTCAAAAGTTTTGCTTTGCTTCTTTGCAAATAAAGGTCCACCCGGTAACTCCAGCCTAATTTCGCTAATTTTGTTCTCACGTTCCTGATCTTTGTCAAGCCTAAGATAAACTTCAGCGTTAACAATATCTTCACCAAACTGGGTCAGTTTTTCCAGTTTCTGATGAACAAAGTCGATTAGCTTTTTGTCGGCATCAAACCGCACTGAATGAATCTGAATGTTCATAGTAGTACCTCCTGATTTTTTGATTAATATTTAAGCCCTTGGATGAGCCTGTTTATATACTTTTTTGAGTTTTTCAAAGGTGTTATGCGTATAAATCTGAGTAGCTGATAAATTTGCATGCCCTAGTAACTCCTTTATTGAATTCAAATCTGCTCCCCTGTTAAGCATATGTGTTGCAAATGTATGCCTCAGTATATGCGGGCTTTTCTTTTCAATTGTGGTTACCATAGCTAGATAACTATTTACTGTATTATAAACATATTTATCATACAACTTGTTTCCCTTATCGGTAATAAAAAACCAGCCATTGTTAGCTATTGATACAGAGTCATTTCTGACATTAATATATTCCTCCAATCTTATAATAAATGGCTTAACCAATGGAATTATACGTTGCTTATTTCTCTTCCCGGTTACTTTCAAAGATCCTTCAATCAAATCCAGGTCATTATCCCTTAGCCCTATTAGCTCCGATCGCCTCATACCGGTCAGATAAAGGAGCTCAATAATTGTACGGTTCCTTATACCTGCAAACCCGTCACCAAAGCTATAATTATCAAGTAAGTTTGTAAGGGCTTCTTCTTCAATGAAAACCGGGAGGCTCTTTTTCCTTTTCGGAAGCACAACCTTTTCAAGAGGATCGGTTTTAATAATCCCTTCCTTTCTTAAATAACGATAAAATACCCTGAGACAGGATATTTTCCTGTGAACACTTGTTGTTGAATAGTTATTATCCATCATGCTGACAATCCATGCCCTGATGTCGTGTGAAGTGACTGAAACAGGGTCTTCAGGAAGTCCTAGTGATAATAAAAACAGGTAAAACTGGTTCAGATCGTTTAAATAAGACCTGACAGTATGCAATGAATACCGTTTCTCGATTTGCAGATATTGTAAGAACGATTCCTTATGGCTCATGAAGGAACCTTTTTATCTGTGATGTTAAAAAATATAAGATGCGTCAGGTTAAATCACTCTTCGCTTTCCTGCATCTTCTGAACATACATTGCCTTCTTGATTTCTTCTCTACGGCGTACTGAAGGTTTAATGAAAGCCTGACGTGACCGTAATTCGCGGATCACACCCGTCTTCTCAAATTTTCTTTTGAACTTTTTCAAAGCTCTTTCAATGTTCTCGCCTTCTTTTAATGGTACAATGATCATAATTGATATTTCAGTTTTTAAACGAGGCGCAAAGTTAGAAATAGAAAAAGTCTTTTCAAAACATTTGGGGAAATAATTTATCCCGACAATCTGATTTTTGACATTTAAAGATTATAAATTAAGACAAAATACCTGTATTATTCTATAAATATACGAGTTTCGAGGGCCGAGTGCAAATATTAAAATTATGATATTCCCATATTTGAATGAAACCCAATACAATTACCACACATATTCCCCCCTTTGAAGGGGGGCCAGGGGGGATGTCTTTCTTTGTGCTGGGCCAGAGGGGATGTCTTTCTATGTGCTGGGCCAGAGGGGATGTCTTTCTTTGTGCTGGGTCAGGGGGGATGTCTTTCTATGTGCTGGGCCAGGGGGATGTCTTTCTATGTGCTGGGCCAGGGAGATTTCAGGGTATGTTCAGAACCATGAGGGATGTCATTATACCTCTTACTTATCTATCATCTTCTCCTGTTCATATATAATTATTATCAATGTTCTAAGTACATCATTAATATTCCTTTTTACATCAATATCCTCAAATCTAATAAATTTGACTCCAAGACTTTCAAGTTTCTTCTGTCTCCGTAAATCATATTCATATTTATTAATATGACTGCTTCCATCAACTTCAATTGCTAACTTGAGTTCATGACAATAAAAATCAACAATATATTCATCTATAGGCACTTGCCTGTGAAATTCAAATCCAAGTGATTTCCTCCTGATCTTTGACCAGAGTAAAGTTTCTGAGGGAGTGCATCTGATACGCAGATGACGTGCTTTTTCTTTTAATTTGGGATTGTAATAAATTAATTTATTACGTGTCATCTAGCGAGTTTTAACATCCCCCTTGCCCCCTTCGAAAGGGAAAAGGTGCCGTTGAATTTCGATAGTTCTCACATCAAATAAATTCTAATCATCATACTTTAGATAAGGACTCACCTTTCTGGCCTTCTCAGCAGTAATTAATTTATTCTCTATAAGATCATTAATCCCTGTTATTCTGCCTTTTAGTTCCCTGTACTTTAAAATAGCAGTTACTTCATATTTTTCAAAATAATGAATATGTGATAACTCTTTATAACCGGCTGAATTAATGTCAATCCTTTTAATAACCGATGAGTCAGCAAACACACTCTCTTTTATAAGCTCGTATGTTTCAGCCTTCAACCCATATACCTCTTGTAATTGCTCTATCCTGGCAAATCCTCCAAGCAGGCGCCTGTATTTTATTATTCTTGCTGATAAAACCGGACCAATTCCCGGGAGCCTTACGAGCTCTGCGGAATCGCTGAGATTAATATCAGTTCTCGCTTTTTGCTGTTTGTATTGACCATTGACCTGTTTGAAAGCTGACTTTTTCACATTTGAAATAGCTACAGGTTTTTCAGCATCCCACTTTGTATTTTCAGTAACCTTTTTATAATTCAGATTATTCCTGAATCTGCCTCCCGATCTGGGATCGGAATATGTATTCTTTCCGGATGATACAATATCCTTTCCGGAAAGTCCTGTAAAATTTCCGGTATCTGTTGCAGAAGCAGTAATATCTTCAATTGCGATACGGCTATCGGGGATAATATATCTGAAAACGATTATCAGAATTATTATAACAAGCAGGATAAAAGTTGATCTTCTCTCCCTCCGGGTAAAGCCAAACCAGTTCTTAATTGGTTCCCTGTATAAATTCATAGTAACAAAAATGCAATGAGACAGATGCAAATTAAGAAATTCTGTGGAAAATCTGACAGTTTTAAGTGGAATTTTAGAGCTGTGGCTATAAAAATCTTAAGTGGCGAACACAGGATTTACAGGTTGGAAGTCCGGAGTCAGAAGTCAGAAGGAATCCTCTATAAAAGCTCCGGACTTCTGACTTCCGGCTTCTGGCTTTTGCTATCAGAACGGATATCCGATACCAAGTACAATGGTGAAATCTCGCCATCTGTATGGTCCGTTCAGAAATATCCAATGAGATCCTTCTGTAAACTGGGGATCATGGAGCACAGGATCACGCAGTTTCATACCTATATCAATTCTTGCAAGAACGAACTTAAGATCGAATCTGAATCCGGTTCCGGTCCCAACAGCAATATCTTTATAAAATTTATTAAATTGGAATTGTGATCCCTGTCTTGCAGGGTCATAGTTATAACTCCAGATATTCCCTGCATCAAGGAAAATGGCACTTTCAATTATCCAGAAGAGTTTAAAACGGTACTCTGTGTTTGCTTCTAACTTTATATCTGCTGTTTCATTCAAAAAAATTGAAGTTGCATTGCCCGGATTTGGATTATACGATCCAGGGCCAAGCGACCTTACCTGCCAGGCTCTTATACTGTTTGCACCACCACTGAAATACTGCCTTTCGAATGGTATTTCTTTTGAATTGCCATAAGGTATTCCAATTCCCAGAAAAGCGCGATATGCAATTGAACTTACATCGTTGAATTTATAATAGTATCTGAGATCTATGTCACTCCTGACATATTGTGCAAATGGCTGACCCAAAATGTGATAAGTACTATCTGCATTTTTTGCTGCTCCTGAAAGCCTTTTAACAAGCCCAAGCAGGTTGCCGGCTGCTTCAGCATTTAACCTGAAAAACCAGTAATCATGCGAGTTCTTAATTTTCTGATTATTATATATAAATGAATAATTTCCTCCCAAAATCAGAACATCCTTATAACTGAAAGCCTGAAAAGAGGAGGAATTGATTTTGGCTTCAAATGCGGAATCGATAGTCAAAACTTTTACCAGGTTTATTTGAAACGGATTGACAATATGTTCCTTATAGAACCCGGCTTTCCAGTTATAACCAAAAGTAGCATTGGCAATAGTCCTGGTATAAAATGGCATGCTTTGATAGTCATAGGATGCCAGTAAAGTGGTTGATGGATTATATTTCTTGATGAATGTTTCTGTTTTAACGAAGGGAATTACAAATTTAGGAAGCTTTAAACTTGTTTCAATTCCATATTCCTGGACACTTTTAAAATGGGTCCCTAAGGTATCTTGTGTCTTAAAAGCTGAATATGCTCCTTTGAGCTTCATACTGAAAAGTTCTGCACCATGAAGCAGGTTTTTATGCTGATAGATCAGGTTAAGAGCACCCCCCGGGCTACCGGCCGAATTAGTTCCTTCAAGTTCTACTTTATAAGACTGAGGAGTGAGTATGGTCAGCTGAATATTACAATCGAGTTTCAATTCCATCCCCTGAAGAGTTTCATTCTCTTTCGAATCATTATAGTTTATATTTACCAGCCGGTAAATTTTTAAAGCGAGGAGATGTTCCTGAGTTTGCTCTGTACTGGTCACATTATAAACTGATCCGCCTTTAAGGAACAGTGACTGAATAATAAGGTCATATTTCACTTCAGGTTTCTTTCTGGAAGTTATAAAATAGTAACCCTTATAGAATGTTGTATCCTGGCTTTTTAAATATGCCTCACCTCCTGCAAGGGCTTCCTTTGGTAAAAAATCGGGATGTATGTAAATATTTTTAATTGTGTAAACTGCGAAAGGGCCAGAGGTAATTCTATTATAGGCATCTAATTTTGTAAAATTTTTGACAATGTATTTTATGTTTACTTGTCTGTTACCGATTGTGCTGTCTACCTTGAAAGAAATATAATCATTTGAAAATCCGTAAAAACCATGATCCCTTATAAAACGTTCAAACCGTGTCCGTTCAGCCTGAAGAACATCCACATCGTACGGTTTTCCTCTGACAATAACACAGTTAACTGAATCAAAAAAACAGAGATTTCTGATATTGCTGTCAGCGATCTCATAGGTAAGGTTACGAATCGTATACGGTCTAAGAAGATCAACATTATAGAAAACGTCAGATTTCCTTCTTGCAGTTATTACTGTATCTGTCACTTGTCCGTCAAAATAACCCTTCGAACTTACATATGATTTAATCTGATCTTTGGTCTTGATTGTAGCATACGAATCATAAATAACTGGCTCTTCCCCGATGTTTCTCAACCAGCTATGCGGCCACTTCACTTTATTTATATTTGAAAGATTATAGAGATTAAGGTAAAACCTGGCGCCAAAAATCCGTTTATTCGGTGTCTGTTTAAGATAAGGTACAAGGTCGCTCTTCTTTACTCCTTCCTTATTTACATTAATATGGTTCTCGTTTAAAAGACTTTCGCCTTCAGGTACATATTTTGTTGGATTGCAAGATGTTATAAATAGAAAAAATAAGATTAAGAAAATATAATTTCCAGGAAGACACAGATTTAAATATTTGATGGAATTTTTCAAAATTTACCCTAAAACATGAACTCAAATATATCAATAATAATCTGAAGTAAAAGCTAAAAATAGATTTACAGGCTTTTGGCACCAACGAAATCCGGCAGGTCTCGATTAGTAAAGATTCCTCATTCCGCACCGCTTCGCTTTTGGCTTTGCGTCAAGTTTAATCAAATATGTAATAAATAGTGGAGATTCCTCATTTCGCTACGCTTCATTCGGAATGACAATCCTTTTATCTGGCATAGGGTAGTTGTGGCGGTTCGACATTGCGAACCACCATAACTACCCTCTTTACCCCGCAGGGCCGTGTCATTCCTGTATCCAGTAAAAAGTATCCAACTGAATTTGTTACTGAAATGACAATATTTTACAAAAAATCAATAATTCTTTCAGTACTTATGGTTTAATTTGTTCTAGTTATATTTGAATTCCAATTTGGAATTAATGATCAGTAAAAACAAGATAAAGTATATAATCTCTCTTCAGAAAAAGAAGATCAGAGACCACGAGAGGTTATTTGTAATTGAAGGTGACAAACTTGTCAGGGAGTTCTTAACTGCCTATTCCGCTGTTAAAATGCTCATTGCGAAAGCAGAATTCCTTAATAGTCTGCCTCCTGAACTGACAAAAAATGTAAATGAAATTGAGGATGTCAGTTATGCGGAACTTAAACAAATAAGCACACTTAAGACACCGCATAATGCTCTCGCAATAGTCCGGATGCCTGAAAATGAAATGAATATATCGGAGATAATTGTTCATTTTTGTGTGGCTCTTGACTGTGTTCAGGATCCTGGCAATCTGGGTACAATTATACGGGCAGCAGGGTGGTTTGGAATTAAGAATATAGTATGCTCACCGGATAGTGTTGATGTTTATAACCCAAAAGTAATCCAGTCGAGCATGGGTGCCTTGATTCATGTAAATGTTTTTTACATGGATCTCAGAGATTTTTTAAAATCAGCAAAAGAGAACTCTGTTCCAGTCTTCGGAACTTTACTTGAAGGTCATTCAATATATGATCATAAGCTGGATAATAAAGGCATTATTTTGCTCGGAAATGAATCAAAGGGCATCTCAGATGAGCTTCTGCCATATATAACTGAGAAAATAAGAATCCCGAAATTCAGCAATGCCACGGAAGGAATTGATTCATTGAATGTGGGCATGGCGGCTTCAATAGTTTTTTCCGAGTTTCTTCAAAAATCAGGTTGCGCACCTGATTAATAAAATTATATTTGCTCAAATTAATTTCGCTATGTCAAAATCAACCTTCAAAGTCTACAGTTCGCGTTGGATAATGCTCGTTGTTTATATGCTGATGGCTGCAGTAAACCAGCTCTTATGGATTACTTTTGCACCAATTACAGGTGATGCTACGAAATACTACGGTGTTTCTGATCTTCAGATCGGTATGTTGTCAATGTGTTTCATGATTGTTTACATAGTTGTTTCAATCCCTGCCTCATGGGCAATCGATAAATTTGGAATACGCATCGGGGTTGGTATAGGTGCAGCTTTTACAGGCATCTTTGGATTGCTTCGGGGATTTGCCGGCACAGATTACAATCTTTTGCTTATGGCTCAGATTGGAATTGCAGTAGGACAACCTTTTATACTTAATGCTATTACAAAACTGGCTGCCCGGTGGTTCCCGTTAGAAGAACGGGCTACAGCAGCCGGTCTTGGAACACTTTCCATGTATATAGGAATACTCGGTGGAATGGTCCTTACTCCATACCTCATTCTTGGATCAGGCATAAGCGGAATGTTAGTTATTTATGGGGTTATTTCAATTGTCACTGCTTTTATCTTTCTTGTGGTGATGAAAGAGGGTCCTCCTACAGCCCCTTGCCGTCCTGATCAGGAAGAACGATCACTCGTTTTTGATGGTTTCCTGCAGACATTAAGGACCAAAGACTTTCTGTGGCTCATGGTTATCTTTTTTATTGGACTGGGTGTCTTCAATGCTGTAACGACCTGGATTGAGGATATTATGAGACCTCGTGGATTCTCAGCCACTCAGGCCGGAATTACCGGAGGTTTAATGATTATTGGAGGTATTGTAGGTGCGCTGATAATACCATTGCTTTCAGATTATTACAAAAAGAGAACTCCTTTTATAATTGTAGCCCTTGTTGGAGCAACACTCGGGCTTATCGGTATAACTTTTGCCACCAGCTACTGGCTACTGCTTTTCTCAGGCACTGTATTAGGATTTTTCCTGCTTAGCTCAGGTCCCATTGGCTTTCAATACGGAGCAGAAATTACTTACCCGGCTTCGGAAGGTACTTCAAATGGGATGCTGATTTTAATGGGACAGGTATCTGGTATTGCTTTTATATTTGGCATGGACAGCCTTAAATCGCATGCCACAGGATCAATGACAAGATCTCTGGTTTTTCTTATTGTGCTTATGCTGATAAGTATATTAATTTCTTTCAGACTTAAAGAATCGGTAATATTAACAGGAGAGGGAAAAAAGTAACACAGTCTTGCATTTCAGATATCATATCTTATCAATAAATTCCGGGAATAAGTTTTTTCGTTCTGGAAGCGTAGTTTGAATATCTTTCTCCAAACTCATTAACGAGGACCTTTTCTTCTATCCGAATCCTGTACATTACAGAGAGTAATACAGGAACAAAGAGCACAAGAAAAGAATAGAGACTGTTCATCGTGAAAGAAAATCCAAGAATTATAAAAAGAATTCCGAGATAGCTGGGATGTCTTATTCTTTCATAGATGCCATCGGTTTTTAGATTAGCTGATTCCGTAATTGCAACATCAACTGTAAATGATCTTCCGAGTTGCAGAATTGCAGTCCACCTGATAATTAACCCGGCAATAATAAATACAGATCCAAAACCCGTCCTAAAATAATTTTCAGGTTTCGACAAAATAAATCCTGCTGTGAATCCTATTGTTATCATTACCCAGATAAAGACCAGAGATCCTTTGTCTTCCCTGGTTTTGACAGTATCCGCTTTTGATCTTTTAAGAAGCATTAACAGAAATTCTGAGAGAGCGTATGCAAATGAAATATAAACAATTGTTCTCATAAAATTATAAAAAAGTTCAACGATAAAAACTGATTATTTTATTAATCTGACTCTTACAGCCCAACCGTACGAAGTTTGAGTCGAAACAGCGACACTTTTCACTTTATTGCTAATTGGGTCCAAAACCGTTTTCAGGTTATTTCTGTCAATTAAGATACAGAAATCATTTTTCCCATCATGATCGTAATCGATAGAATCTTTAATAATTTCCGGGAGTGAACCATGCCAGTCCAACTGCACGAAACCTGAGCTTCTCTCTTTTAAGAACCCGTTGAAAACCGGTTTTCTGATATCCAGCGTACAGCCAGCGCTAATAATTTGGTTGCCAATTTCACCACCGGTATATCTTGGATTTAGCTTCATGAAAGGCAGTTTCGAAACTGAATTGGAAAGGCCGGTCAACCCGGGAAACAGAATAATTATAAGGATAAGACAGAAAAATGCCCATGAAATTCCTGCAACAATCTTTGCTTTTTTCATATTGTTTTTGATTTAGAAGATAAGTTTTAACAATCCATGGAAAGTGGTTATAATTGCCCCGGAGGAGAATATCGCCATAAAAAGGAATGAGACAAACAGGAAAATATTTCTTGAAAAATTCTTCATTGTTCCTGCAGGGATTCCTTTTATTCCATAATGAATTGCATTTCTGGAACAGGCATCGACACACTTGCCGCATTTACTGCAAAACAAAGAAACTTTGCCTGCTTTAATATCATCCTTTGTTAAGGCAAACAGAGGACATACCCCAACGCATTTAAAACATTCATTACATGAATTCTTGTCTATTTTTAATGAAAATGGAGTAATTTTATTTGAAAGTGTACTTATAGCGCCAAGCGGGCATAAAAAACTACATTGGGTTCTCTTCTTTGTCATTACAGGTAATACAATAACCAATCCACCGAACAGCGAGAGAAAGATACCGGCTTTGGCAGCAGACTCAACTGACGTAACCTGCTCAAATTCCGTAACAGCTTTAAAGGGACATATCCAGGAACAATAAGTCGGCATCATAGTTACTGCAGCAGATAACATTACCATTAAAAGCACTGCAAAGGGCATCCATTTCCATAACTCACTTATCTTTTTAATAACAGGTCTTCTCCCGATTCTTGAAAAGCCATCATCCCAGCCTCCGTAGAAACAGCCCCAGCTGCAGAATCCTCTCCCAAGTACAAGAGTTGCAACCAGCCATAGCACTACCATTGATGAAATATTTGCAAATCCACCAATAATACTCCCCGGGAAAATAATCGATTTTGTAAAAGCTGCAGGAAGTATCATCATTGGGATAACAAGATGACAGAACGGGATCTTGCATTCAAGTATATCGGCCTGGGAGAAAGACATTGATTTTCTTACTTCAAGCATATTATGAATCAATGTATACGAGAGTGACATAGCAAAAATGATGAACAGGATCGCACGGTACCTGTCGGTTTTTCCTGTGAAATGCATAAAGAAATAAAGTACATTCACCATTAAAAAAACCGACACCATTGCCAAGCCTGAAGCAGGATCTGAAAAATTTGGCTTACCACCGGTAATAAACATAAATGTTATCAGAAACATTGGCAGAGTATAAAGAAGAGACTTGCCAAAAGATTTTCTCATCACTGCAGTTTTTATTGCATTATCCATTAATTATTCCTCCTATTAAATTAGTTAATCCTTTTATCATGAAAATAATACCTGCCAGACCTGTCGCCAGTATCCCGATATTTTTAAGTACTTCCTTTTTTCTTATTTTTCCGGCCAGTGGCAATGGTAAAAACCAGAGTGACGACCCTATGAAAAATGCCAGAAAGGCAAAGTAGCTCTGAGTCAGAGTACCTTGTGTTGCCCCCTTTGTCAGTATTAAAAATAATGCCGGACAAAATCCCAGGCTGTTTACCAGCCCGAGTAAGATCGGTACCAGTTTATGGTTATTGACAGTTTTTACAATTTTTGCCGGGCATGCAGTGTGCCTGTTATTACTAATACTATACCATACAAGCATAACAGCGAAGACAATATAAAGAATACCGGGAACGATGTTCCTGACGACCGGATTACTAAAAAATGCCTGACCAAAATACCATGCCACTGTTGCCAGAATGAAATAAACAACTAACCTCGTGAGCAAAAAGAGAGCCAGATCAATAGCTATTTTTTTAACACCCGCGGAACCCGCCATCAGATATGGGAACATCACCATTCCGCATGTTGCAAGACAGGCTGAACCGCTGCTTAGACCAAGTATCAATGAATCTGTCATTAACTTTTTTCTGCAAATCTATACCTGTTACATATCGGGTACAAGAAAAAAGTGGTCAATAAACTTCAATAGTGGTTAAAGGATTTTCTTCAGGGGCGAATTACAGGAATCAGGGGTAAAAGGTTATTTAAAAGACTAACATCTCAGCTTTTTTGCAACTTCCCCGGCTTTCGACCGTGATACAGGAATTTCCAAACCCTGCGTTTTAAGCTTGATTTTCATGTTCTGGATATTGCCTGTTACACGATCAGCATATTCCGAATTAACTATATAGCACTTGTGACATCTGAGAAAGGAGCTGTTTTTTCTAAGCTCAGTTGCAGCGGCCTTGAGCGTGCCGCGGAGGTGTGTTTTATTGAGGATATCTCCTTTTATTGTTACAATAGTTATATAGTTGTCATTTGAACAGAGATAGACAATATTCTTCGGATTAACTTTATATTCATTTTTGGGATTCCCTCCCCTGATCACTACTTCACCTTCCCATAGCACCTCCTCCGGAGGAATTGCTGCATCTCTTAAGGCAGTTCTGTAAATCCTGTTAAATGAAACAATATAGCCTATTGTAACTGGAATGATTCCGACTAATATTGCACTCCAGACGGCATATAATAAATATTTGAACATAAAAATCCGAGGAAATAAAATACTTACATAGAAGTAGTTTGCTACACCAATGCTTGAGGCAATCAGCAGACCCCATAAAATGCTATTTCCAAATGTCCAGCTCCCTTTTATTACAACTGGTTCAATCAAAAATTTAAATATTGAAAGCATGAATATTGTCACTAACCCGAAGCCAAGAGAAATAAAAAACTGTGTTATAGTTTCTAACTGAGCAAAGCCGAATGGTTTAAAAAGGAAAAGGAACAGGAATATAAACAGGCCAAAAACAAGGATAAAAACCAATTTTTCCCTGTTTGTTCCTACTTTGCCATATGGTTTCTTAAACGGATTCTCCATGAAATATATCTTACTGACAAATCTATATAATATTTGGAAAATTTAAAAAGAAATCCGTTAACCGCAGAGAACCGCAAAGATCCCTGTGGTTTTGCCCCCCCGCCCCCTAAAGGGGGGTAAATTCCTGGAAGCTAGTGAAATCTTACTTACATCATGAAATTATTCCCCCTTTAGGGGGATCCCGCGAAGCGGGAGGGGGCAATTTAAGACAACATTTTCTTTGCTATTGCCTCTGCAGCATTCATACCATCAACTGCAGATGACACAATACCCCCTGCATAACCCGATCCTTCTCCGCAGGGATATAACCCTGATATCCTGATGTGATGAAGTTTTTCCGGATCTCTTGGGATCCTGACAGGAGATGATGTTCTTGACTCAACACCAAGTACGACTGCATCATTTGTGAGGTAACCTTTCATAACCTGTCCGAAAAGCCGGAATCCGTCTCTCAACCTTCTTCCTATTGCTTTTGGCAGCCAGCCATGGAGTGGCGAAGGAGTTACACCCGGAAAATAGGAAACTTTTGGCAATGACCCGGAATTATCTCCAGCAACAAAATCAGCAAGTCGTTGTGCCGGAGCCCGTTGAGTATGTCCTCCATTTTTCCAGGCTTCCCGCTCAAGATCTTTCTGAAATTCAACGCCTGCCATCTCCCCTGAACTACTGTACTTAACCAGGTCTTCTGGTTTGATTTCGACTACAATACCGGAATTTGCGTAAAGCGAATTCCTTCCGGAAGGAGACATCCCGTTTACAACCACCTCTTCCTGATCGGTAGCAGAGGGCACAATAAACCCGCCCGGACACATACAAAAAGAATATACTCCTCTCCCATCTATCTGTTTTGCAAGGTTATATGAAGAAGCAGGTAAAAATTCTCCACGGGAATTTCCATGATATTGAATCTTATCAATTAATTCCTGAGGGTGCTCGACCCGCACTCCCATGGCGAATGGTTTCATCTCAAGCTCTACTCCACGGTTTTTGCATATATCATAAATATCTCTTGCAGAATGACCTGTGGCAAGAATAATATAGGGTGATTTGAATTGTTCATTATCCGATGTAACAACCCCTTTAATTGTATCACCATCAATCAGAAAATCAGTGACTTTCTTTTCGAGGAAAAATTTGCCTCCGGCTTCTACTATTGATTTCCTGATTCCCGAGATTATTCCGGGCAACTTATCTGTCCCAAGATGAGGATGAGCTTCATATAATATATTCTCATTTGCTCCATGAAGACACAACAGTTCCAGAACTCTTATATTGTCTCCTCTTTTTTTCGATCTTGTGTATAGTTTGCCATCTGAATAGGTTCCTGCACCTCCTTCTCCGAAGCAATAATTGCTGTCCGGATCAACAATTTGCTCACGGCTTATCCGGGCAATATCTCTTTTCCGTGTTGAAACATCACGGCCTCTTTCAATGATTACCGGGCACAGACCCAGCTCAATTAAACGCAAAGCCGCAAACAGGCCGGATGGGCCAGCGCCAACAATTATAACTTCCTGCCTGAGTGAAACATCGATGGGAATAAATGGCGAAATTACCGGGATTTCAGAATCTTTCCCAGAAAATATCTCGACAGTCAGATTAACACGGATGTTTTTTTTTCTTGCATCAACCGACCGTTTTATAACTCTTAAAGCAGTAATTGCTGCAATATCAATGCCTGCAAGTGAAGCTGCTATCTTTCTGATTGCTGTTTCATCAGCGGCTGAGGCAGGGCTAAGATTAATCTGAACCAGTTTCCCCATTTCTATTCAAAATGAAATGCAAGAACCCAAATCTGCGACTTAAGTTTTTCTATGGCATTAAAGTATTGGGGATGCCCCGGAGCTGCCTCGTTAACAATCACGTTACCCAAACCGGTAGACATCTTAAGCTCAACTGAAAGCTTAAAGTATACAAGGTAAAAATCCATACCTGCTCCCATTTCATAATAAAGATCGGGTCGCTTGATCCTGATATAGATCGGTTTTGTATCATCAAATTCTTTTTTGCCTGCAAGGTCATATCTGAAATTCAGCCCTCCAATAACGTAGGGCCTTACATTATTCAATCTGTCACCTTTATATTTCAGAAGAAGAGGAAATTCAAGAAAAGATGATTCAAGTTTCTGCTGATAATTGACAAGTACTTTGTTTTTATAGAATCTGATAACTCTCTGACCAAAAGACACCCCTGGCAGAAACCTTATATCAAAATGGTTTGCCGGCCTGAGATCAGTTACAATCTGAATATTGATCCCCGGATTAAGAACACTCACTGAAGGGTAAAGAGAATCTGCCTGATAGTTTTTCTGTGAAGGCGTGATATTAAAATCCATTGCATTAAATCCAAGGCTGAATCCAAAATGCAGAAGCTTCTCATCGTACCATGATTCGTTCTTAGGCTTCTGCTTCTGTCCCGATAAAACAAGGTTGTTCAGAAGAAAAATAAAGAATAAAATTATAAAAGCAGCTCTTTGTTTCAACCTTCCTGAATTTTTTTATTTAGTGATACAAGATAATAAACTCGTTTGAAAAGTAATTATTGCATTGATAATTTGATGCCGGTATAAATACTTGCAACACCGCCGGTAAGTTTTATCTGGCGCGTTCCGGAGAATCCTGCCCGATTTAGTAATTTCAGGAACTCTTCATTATCAGGAAACTTCATAACCGAATCAGGTAAATACCTGTAGGCATCCTTATCTTTGGAAAAGAATCTTCCAAAAAGTGGAAGGATATTTCTGAAATAGAAATTGTAAATCGGCTTAAATGGAAAACTGGAGGGCTTTGAAAATTCAAGCACCATAATCATTCCTCCAGCGCGAATTACCCTTTTCATTTCAGAAAGTCCCTTCAACGGATCAGAAAAATTTCTCACTCCGAATGCCACCATTGCAACATCAAAAACATTATCATCAAATGGTATCTTCTCCGAATCACCTGTTATAAGACTAATCTTTTCACCAAACCCTTTTTTTTCAACTTTTGCTCTGCCAATATCCAGCATTTTGTGTGATATGTCAATTCCGGAAATCTTCAGGGGGTTTATCTTCATGGCTGCCAGAGCGAGATCGGCAGTGCCAGTGGCAACATCAAGAATATTTGGAGTTTTATACGATTTTGAGATAATTCTGATTGCTCTACGCCGCCAGAGCCGGTCTAAGTTAAAAGAGAGAAAATGATTGAGAAAATCATACCTCCATGCAATAGAATCGAACATCGATTCAACTGCTGCTTTCTTACCTCCATTTAAATTCTCCGGCTGATTTTCCATGTTCTTTAAAACCCAAAGATAGAATTATTTTGGAAGCAGGACTACCCACAACCCCTCCATGTTTTTTAGCCCCCCATCCCCCCTAAAGGGGGGCTAAATCTCAGGCATGTAATTGAAATCCACTTAAATACTGAGAATTAGTCCCCCTTTAGGGGGATGGTCGCGAAGCGACCAGGGGGCCTTCCTCACAATTCTGAAATCCTTTAGGGAAATGGCCCCGAAACGGCCAGGGGCAATTCAACTAAAGGTAAAAAACGCAGGTATTAAGGTAAATTTGACCAGGTAGATAAAATAAAATTCTATTTTTACGTAAATAAAATAACTTATACAAGATGAATAAAACCATAATGATTACTGGTGCAACATCAGGATTCGGGAAAGCGATTGCCCTGAAATTTGCTCAAAACGGATATAACACAATAATCACCGGAAGAAGAAAGGATTTGCTTGATGAACTTGAAAAAGAACTTAATGCCATTGGAAAGATACAAGTCCTTTCACGTTGTTTTGATGTAAGAAAGAAGGATGAAGTTGAATCTGTTATCGGAAATCTTCCGGAAGAGTGGAAAAAAATAGATATCCTGGTAAATAATGCCGGACTGGCAGTCGGGCTAAGTCATATCCAGGAGGGTAATATCGATGACTGGGACAGGATGATCGATACAAATGTAAAGGGTTTACTATATGTTACCAGGGCAGTATCCCCGCTGATGGCTGCCCGGAATATAGGCCATATCTTCAATATCGGTTCAATCGCCGGAAAAGAAGTTTATGAAAACGGTAATGTCTATTGTGCTACAAAATTTGCAGTCGGCGCGCTTTCAAAATCAATGCGCATAGATATGCTTAAGAATAACATAAAGGTTACTCTGATTGCACCGGGAATGGCTGAGACCGAATTCTCTCTTGTTCGTTTTAAAGGAGATGAAGAAAAAGCTAAAAATGTATACAAAGGGATTGCAGCCCTGACAGCGGATGATATAGCCGGAGTTATTTATTATTGCGCTACGCTTCCCGATCATGTTTGTATAAATGAAATAGTTATTACGCCCACACAACAGGCAAGTGTACATTATAGCGTCAGATCTTAGTAATAATTTAACTTAATGAAAAAGCAATTTATTCTTCTGATTTCAACATTCTTTATGATTGTGATTATTCCTTCTAATCTATCTGGAATAAACATAAAGGATACCCGCATGCTGTCACAACCGGCAATAAGCAACAATCATATTGCCTTCATTTATGCTGAGGACCTTTGGATTGCAAATATTGACGGCTCCGAGCCAAAGAGGCTCACAGTCGATGAGGGGATTGAGTCTGATCCATATTTTTCACCCGATGGGAGCTTAATCGCCTTCAGCGCTCAATATGGTGGGAATACCGATGTATATACCATTCCGGTTGAGGGAGGAATTCCAACCAGACTAACCTGGCATCCCGGAGTGGACCTGGTACGCGGATTCACACCCGATGGGAAGAGTGTTCTTTTTGCCTCACAGCGCTCAACATTTTCCAACAGATATTATCAATTATATACTGTCAGACTAACCGGCGGTTTTCCTGAAAAACTTGAGATACCCAACGCATGGTCGGCCTCCTATTCTCCCGACGGCAGTTTTATTGCCTATACTCCTCTCGTACCACAATACCTTCAATGGAAACATTACAGAGGCGGTTCTGTTTCAAATATCTGGATTTACTCATTAACAGATCATTCTGTTGTAAAAATCCCTCAACCAAAAGATGGTTGTAATGATGCTGAACCTATGTGGCAGAAGGGAAAAATATTTTTTATCAGTGACAGGAATGGAGAATTTAACTTATTTTCATACGATCTGACCTCAAAAGAGATAACACAGCTAACCTCATTTACCGATTTTCCTGTATTAAAAGCATCTGCTGAGGATGGAAAAATCATTTTCGAACAGAAGGGTTATCTGCATATTTATGATATTGCTGCAAATGCTCAGAAAAATCTTACCATAGCAATTGCCGCAGATCTGCTTGAACTCCGTCCCAGGTTTGCAGAGGGAAATAATTACATCCGTTCATTTGACATTTCACCAACAGGGTCAAGAGTTGTTTTTGATTTCAGAGGTGAAATCATTACGATGCCAGCTGAAAAAGGTGATCCCAGGAATATAACCCGGACAACTGCATTTCACGAGAAATATCCGGCATGGTCGCCTGATGGCAAGTCAATAGCCTATTTCTCTGATGCTTCGGGTGAGTACACGCTGCATATCAAATCGCAGGATGGTAAAGGTGAACCCAAAATATTCAAGCTTAACGGTACAGGTTTTTATGCCTACCCGAATTGGTCGCCCGACTGCAGGGAAATAGAATATTCAGATAATGGCAGGAATTTATATATACTTGATATTGAATCCGGGATAATAAAAAAGGTTGACACTGATGAAGTTTACTTTCCGGGGGCTTTCAGGAAAATGTTTGGTGACTGGTCATCAGATTCCAGATGGATTCTCTACACAAAACTGATCAAAACAAATTTCAGAGTTGTCTATCTTTATTCAGTTGATCAGCAAAAATCATTTCCAGTAACAGATGGAATGAGTGATGCTTCTGAACCGGTTTTTGATCCGAATGGCGAATATATTTATTTCTTCGCATCCACTGATGCAGGACCGGTAGTTAACTGGTTTGATCTTTCCAATCAGGATATGAGGATGACAAATTCAATATATCTGGCTACTCTTCGCAATGATATTGTATCCCCATTTACTAAAGAGAGTGATGAAGAGGATTTTAAGCAGGAAAATAAAGAACCTGAAAAACCTGCGGAAAAGGAGAAGAAAGATACCAAAACACCTGCCACTGCTCAGGAAAAACCTAAAGTTTTAAAAATTGAGACATCAGGCATTGGGGATAGGATCGTTATCATTCCAGTAAGAGCTGGTAACTTTTCAGATCTTGGCATCGGGTCAACTGGTGAAATCTTGTATATAGTTCGGTCAGCCGATCAAACTGAATCCTCTGTTCTGCACAAATACGATTTAAAGGAGCGCAAAGATAATGAGGTTATGGACCTCGACAATTATATAGTTTCAGCCGACAGGAAGAAAATGTTTTATCAGAAAAGTGAGGTTTACGGAATAACTGCTACAGGTAAGAAGCCGGAAGCAGGTAAAGGAATAATAAACACCTCTGCTATATCTGTTAATATTGATCCGGTTGCTGAATGGCCTGAAATTTTCGATGAAGCATGGAGAGTAAACCGTGATTATTTTTACGATCCCGGAATGCATGGAGTTGACTGGAATGCGATAAAAACCAAGTATTCACAATTCCTTCCCGACCTTGCATGCAGAAGTGACCTTAACAGAGTGATTCAATGGATGTGCAGCGAGCTGGGTGTTGGTCACCACCGTATCTCTTCACCGGGTGACAGGCTTCATCAGCTTAAGCCAGTAGGCGGAGGATTGCTTGGTGCTGACTATACTATTTCAGGAAACAGGTTCAGAATAGCCAAGATCTATGGAGGTCTGAACTGGAATCCCGATCTCAGATCTCCCTTAACAGAGCCGGGTTTGAATATAAAAACCGGAGACTATATCCTGGCTGTAAATGGCAAAGACGCAACATCCGAAAGTGATTTTTTCAGCTTTTTTGAAAACACCAGTGGGAAGATTGTGGAACTGACAATAAATGACAAACCGGAATATGCAGGATCAAGAGTTGTAAAGGTCGTCCCGATTCCAAATGAGTTTGCCCTGAGAAACCGCGATTGGGTGGAGGGAAACCTGAAGAAGGTCACAGAAGCTACAAACGGACAGGTGGCATATGTTTATGTACCAAATACATCATATGCAGGCCATGAATATTTCAAGAGATACTTCTTCCCTCAGGCTGACAGGAAAGCAATAATCGTTGATGAAAGATTTAATGCTGGGGGTTCACTGGCAGACTATTATATAGACATCCTTCAGCGTCCTTTACAGGCCTACTGGAATATGAGATACGGAATGGATCAGAAATCACCCAATGCTTCAATACAGGGTCCTAAAGTTATGATTATTGATGAAACCGCCGGATCAGGCGGAGATATGCTGCCATGGATGTTCAGAAAATTCAAAGTTGGAACCCTTGTTGGCAAGCGTACGTGGGGCGGATTGGTAGGTATTCTGGGGTTCCCCGAATTCATTGACGGAGGTTCAGTTACAGCGCCTAATGTTGGTATTTGGACAAAAGATGGGTTTGTAGTTGAAAATGTGGGAGTTGCTCCGGATATTGAGGTTGAGCAATGGCCTGTAGATATTATCAATGGAAAAGATCCCCAACTTGAGAAAGCGATACAGGTAGCACTTGACGAACTTGCAAAGAATCCTCCTGAAACGCCAGTACGGCCACCCTATCCGGAAAAGATGAAGAAATAGAAAGAAATCATTTTCCAGTAGATGAAAGTTTTTAAATTTTATGTTTTGTCTTGTTCATTATTCCATAAACCCTTGATCCTTTAGCACCTGTAGGAGTACTTTTGAAAAATATATATTGTCAGCCTTCTTATATCTGATATCTGTAAACACCTGAGCCAGAGTCTCTTTATTATTCTCAGTCACAAACTGTTGTGAATCCATTCTTTCTTCTTTTTCTTTATAATGCCTTTCAATATCCTCTGCAGTGTAATCTTTATATGTCTCTCTGTGAATTACTGCTTCAAGCGGCAGACGATCAACCTGCTCAGGGCTTTCTGCGGGCCATCCGATTGTAACCGTCGTAACCGGTACAACTCCTTTGGGCAGATTCAATACATCAATGATTTTATTGGAAGTGTAAGTTGTGGTTCCGAGGTAGCATATTCCCAGTCCTTTTGATTCAGCCGCAATACAAACAGTTTGTGCAACAAGCAAAGCATCAATTGCGGCTGTCATGAATGACAAATAATTATCAAACCCGGGTTCAGCTTTTTTCAGAAGACACCACTTGTTAAACCTGTTGAAATCTGCACAGAATGTCAGAACTACCTGAGATTCAGTAATCATCTTCTGATTAAAATGCAGGGGAGCCAGTTCCAGCTTTTTTTCTTTATCCCGGGTTATTATTATGCTGTATACCTGCATATTTCCTGTTGTTGAAGCACGGCACCCCATTAAAAGAAGTTCATCAAGAAGCTTTTCATCAACAGGTTCAGCGGAATATCTTCGTATTGTCCTGCGATCCAGCAGAATATCAGATATTTTTGTCATTTTTTTTGTGTTGTAGAATATCACACAAAGTAAATAAAATCTACCTTAACATTTTAATTGGAGAAAAGGATTTTCATATCTTAGCATGAACCAGAAAAATCTCTGCTCTTGCCTGAAAGGATTGCAGCTAATTATTATGGCTTTTAAAGGAATATTTTCTATACTTGGTACGGAATTGCAGATTGCTGAATTAAATCAAATACTTTATAATTAATAATACAAAATAAATTATGAGCAGACCAGTTACACTCTTTACAGGTCAATGGGCGGATATGCCATTTGAGACTTTGTGTCAGAAAGTTAAATCTTTTGGTTATGACGGTTTGGAAATAGCTTGCTGGGGTGATCATTTTGAGGTAGACAAAGCTGACGAGGCATATTGCCGGAAAAAGAAAGAGATACTTGACAGACATGGCCTTAAGGTATTTGCAATTGCTAACCACCTTGTTGGTCAGGCTGTTTGCGACCGCATTGATGAAAGACACAAAAGCATTTTACCAGACTACATCTGGGGCGATGGTGATCCTGAAGGCGTTCGTAAGCGAGCAGCCGGGGAAATGATCAGAACAGCAGAAGCAGCTAAAAGACTGGGAGTTGATACCGTCACAGGTTTTACCGGAAGCTCCATATGGCATCTTCTCTACTCCTTTCCGGCCGTTCCTGCCGCTATGATTGATAAAGGATACTCTGACTTTGCAACTCGCTGGATACCAATTCTTAACAAATATCATGAGCTTGGTATTCACTTTGCTCTCGAAGCCCATCCGACAGAGATTGCTTTTGATATTGCTTCAGCAAAAAGAGCAATAAAGGCTGTTAATAATCATCCTGCGTTCGGATTTAACTTTGATCCTTCGCACCTTGGTTATCAGGGGGTTGATTACGTGAAGTTTATTTACACTTTTGCAGAAAAAATTTTCCATGTGCACATGAAGGATGCCAGTTGGTCCAAAGTACCAACAGATGCAGGTGTTTTTGGTGGACATACTGAATTCGGTACACTTGGCCGTTACTGGGATTTCAGGAGCCTTGGACATGGAAATATTGTCTTTGAAGAGATTATCAGGGCATTAAACACGATAAAGTATAAAGGTCCTCTGTCAGTTGAATGGGAAGATGGTGGAATGGACAGGGAATTCGGAGCCAAAGAGGCATGTGAGTTTGTTCGTAAAGTTGATTTCCCCGCTTCAGATATTGCATTTGACGCTGCTTTTGAGAAGAAATAAAACGGCAATCATCGTAATCTCAACCTAAACCTTAAACTTAACCTTAATATGGAGACTATTAAAAAAACTCAATTGTTCAATGCAAGCTGTGTTGCACTAGTTGTCACCGCATTAGCCTTTGCCACAAGGGGTTCATTCGTGCAGGCATGGGCAACTGAATTCAATCTTACCCATACCCAAGTTGGATGGATAGTGGGTACAGCCTTCTGGGGATTTACCCTGGCCATGGTTTTTGGAGGGCCGCTAGTTGATATTATTGGTATCGGAAGGATTATATCAATTGCTTTCTTCTGCCATGTAGTTGGGATAATCCTTACAATTATCTCAACGGGATTCTGGTCGCTTTTTATTTCCACACTACTGATCGGAATAGCAAACGGAAGTGTTGAGGCTGCCTGCAATCCGTTGATAACAAGTATGTATACTGACCAGAAAACACGAAGACTTAACCGGTTTCATGCCTGGTTCCCTACAGGGATAGTCATTGGTGGGCTGGTAGTTTTTCTGTTCAGCAAGATCGGACTTTTAAATTGGCGCTATGCTATGGCGATAATGCTTCTTCCCACTTTTGCTTATGGTTATATGTTTCTCAATAAAGAATTTCCTCAGACAGAACGGGTTGTCTCAGGTTTTTCCTATAAAGACATGTTGAAAGCATGTGTTAGTCCGCTATTTATTTTCATGGCCTGTTGTATGATTTTGACCGCCGGCACAGAACTGGGTACAAACCAATGGATTGCAGCATTGCTCGCAAATGTTTCACATAATCCTATTCTCCTGTTAGTCTGGATATCAGGAATAATGGCACTCACACGTCAGTTTGGAGGTACCCTGATACACAATTTTAAATCTACCGTTGTATTGCTTACCTCAGCAATCCTTGCATTTATCGGATCTATAATGATGGGTTATACCAGCGGAGCAATGGTATTTGCTGCAGCAGGCATTTTTGCATTGGGAGTTGCATTTTTCTGGCCATCAATGCTGGGATTTGTATCTGAAAATATTCCTCAGAGCGGTGCTTTGGGTCTCGCAATTATGGGTGGTATCGGTTTTCTGGGAGGTGCAATTGCTCAGCCTGTTCTTGGGGCAATATTTGATGCACAAACCTTAAAAGCAGTCCCTTCAGGGCAAACTATTGAGGTCTTAAAAACAGCAGTTGCCGGAACTAAAGAGGCTGCGACATGGGCTGCGGCCCAGCTTACAGGTGGTGAACACACATTGAGGTTTGTTGCATTTGTTCCTGCGGTGTTAATTATCGCCTTCGTATTCCTGCATATATGGAAGAGGAAACATGTATAGTCATAACTTGCCCCCGCCCGCTAAAACGGGGCACCCCCTAAAGGGGGTATAATTCCGTATTTTGATTCGAGATTTTAAAAAAATCCGAGTATTAATCCCTCCCAAGCGGTAGCAGGGGGGCAAGAAAATCTAATTATAAAATCATATTCAACTAGAAAAACTTTATAAATATGAAAAAAATAAAAATGGGAATGATCGGCGGAGGGATTGGGGCATTCATCGGAGATGCACACCGCCGTGCATCTAGAATCTGCAATGACTTCGAGCTTGTTGGTGGAGTTTTTGATGTAGACTATGAAAAGAGCAAGCGATTTGCAAAAAATGAGGGCATTACTCCTGAGCGGTGTTATAAGAGTGTTGATGACCTTATTAAATCAGAATTAGCTTTACCTTCTGATTCACGCATGCAGGTTGTCTCTATAGTTACACCTAATGCTTTACATTTTCCTTTTGCGAAAAGTCTCCTTGGTGCAGGTTTTCATGTGGTTTGTGAAAAACCTATGACAATGACTGTCGGGGAAGCTGAAGAACTGGAAAAGCTGGTTGCAGAAAAGAAGCTGACATTTGCTCTGACTCACACATATACAGGCTATCCTATGGTCAGGCAGATGAGGGATCTGATATCGAAAGGCCTTCTGGGAACAATCCAGCGTATTGACGCCCAGTATTACCAGGGCTGGATTAATTCAATAATTCATGGAACTGAAAGCAGGATAACAGGTGTATGGAGACTCGATCCAAAACATGCTGGTGCCAGCAGTTGCATGGGAGATATCGGCGTGCATGCATTTAATCTTATTGAGTATACAACAGGACTTGAAGTGAAAGAGGTTCTCTCCGATCTTAATCCGGTTAAGGAAGATATAAAGCTTGACCTTGACGGAACAGTATTATTGCGTTTCAGCAAAAACCTGAAGGGAGTTATCAGAGCCAGTCAGGTTTGCGGAGGAGAAGAGAATAACCTCACTATAGCTGTTTATGGATCTAAAGCCAGTCTCAAGTGGGCACAGGAGGATCCAAACTATCTCTATATGCTTAGTGACTCTGAACCAACCAAAATATTTAAACCGGCACATGGATTCAATGATCAGCTTGCTGAGAAGAGCCATACAATGCCTTCAGGACATCCTGAGGGAATATACGAAGCTCTCGCAAATATTTATAAGGGTGCCGCAAAATCCATAAGAGGTGAAATATTTGACCGCGCCGAATTCCCGACAGTTCATGACGGAGTAAGAGGAATGAGGTTCATTCATGCAGTTGTTGATTCAAATAAACAAGGTAATATCTGGGTAGAAGTTTAGATTTATTCACGCAAAGACGCTAAGAAGATTTTAGTATCTGTCAAGAAAATGTGCTAGCTGTGACGGAAAACGAAATATCTAAAATAATAGTCGACGTAGCTTATAAAGTCCATAGCAAATTAGGACCAGGTCTTCTTGAGTCTGTTTATGAAGAAATATTATATTTTGAATTTCTTAAACTTGGTTTAAAAGTTCAACGTCAGACAGTAGTTCCAGTAATATGGGACAATATCAAAATGGAATTAGGCTTCAGAGCAGATCTAATAGTTGAAAATAAAGTAATAATAGAGTTAAAATCAGTAGAGAATATTGTTCCAGTTCACCCTAAGCAATTACTTACATATCTGAAAATTACAGGACTTAAGCTTGGATTATTAATCAACTTTAATGAAGCCCTGATAAAAGACGGAATCACCAGGATAGTTAACAATTTATAAATAAGATGTTTTGCGTCTCTGCGTCTTTGCGAGAAAAATAATTAATGCTTCTTTTTCCCCTTATAAGAATCCTTCTCAAGCCAGATAACCTTTTGTTCCGGTACATGAGGTTTTCCTATGATGTCTTTATAAAGATCAGGTCTTCTGGCTTTTAGATACCTGTATCCGCCAGCCTGGGTAAGCTTTTCAGGAGAAATTGTTGCTGAAACGAAATCATCACCAAGGGCACGGCACTCTGCAATGATATCTCCAAAAGGATCTATTATCATGGAGCATCCGTTTTTCAGCTGGTCGTCATCCATTCCAATCGGATTTGAAAACACAACATAAATGCCATTATCGTAGGCTCTTGAAGGGAGCCATTTCATAAGCCAGTCGCGCCCTTTCATTCCGTCAAATTCAAGTCTGAGGGATGTCGGGTCAGCAACTCTGTTATCCCATAATTTTGGATCAACAAAACCTGCTCCCGGACGTGTTGACGGAGTGCACATGGTAACATGCGGCATAAAAATGATGTTAGCACCTAAAAGAGTTGTTGCCCTTACATTCTCTATAATATTGTTATCATAGCAAATCAGGATGCCGCATTTCCAGCCATGAAGATCAAATATACAGTAGCTGTCACCCGGAGTTAAGAACGGATTTATAAAAGGATGCAGTTTCCTGAAGCTTGCAACCAGACCATCTTTACTGACACATACATACGTCTTATATAGTCTCTGCTGAGCATCTTTCTCAAAGAGTCCGGCCAAAATATGAATATTATTCTCTGAGGAAATCTCAGTCAACCTTTTAATACTCGGTCCATCAGGGATAAACTCCGCAATATCCGTCAATTGTTCTCTTGAAAGATGCCTTGCAAATGAATAACCAGTAACTGAGCATTCATGAAATGCTATAGCATGAGAGCCATTGAGGGCAGCCTCCCGTGCCATGCTTTCAATTCTCGACAGATTGAATTCCTTGTCGCCACTCCGGTTTTCAAACTGAGCAGCAGATATTTTAATTTGGTCCATTATCAAATCCGGTCAACAGGCTGCCCGGACAGATATTAATTACTTTTTCTTTTTAAGAAGGAAGAAGCCTGCAGCTCCAACAACAACAACGGCACCGACAATAATTGCTATGGTTGCGAAGGACCCTTTTCCTTTTTTGTCATCCTCAACCGGGTAATAAAAGGTTGGCTTGGCATTCGTATCCATGTTAACTGTATCTTTCTTTGGTTTTGGTCTATCCTGCCCTACTGCCACATTCAAACCGCTCAGAATAAGAAGCAACATCATCGAAAACACTAAAACTGATTTTTTCATTTTAAACTGTGTAAATTAATTGAGTGAAAAATATTATATATTAAATTGTATCAAAAAAAATCAATTAACCACAAAGGTCTCAAAGGATTTTGCCCCCCATCTCCCGCTTAGGCGGGATTAATCCTCGATTTTTTAGAAAACTATTATTCATGTGAAAAATTAGAAAACTATTATTCATGTGAAAAATTAGTCCCCCTTTAGGGAGAAGGCCGCGAAGCGGACAGGGGGCGACCTCTTCCTGTTCTTTGTGGTTAAATAAACAACTTTTCATTTCATAGTATTTGCCAGTTCATCATATTTTTTAGCTATGTCAGGATTTGAGTTCCTGTACGTATCTGCCAGAGCTATGATTGCCGGTTTATACCGGGGACTCATTGTAAGACATGTCTTGAGCAATTTGCGGGCTCTGAGAATATCTTTGTCTGTTAATAATTCTGACATAGCGACATAAGCTTCAAAATACTTTCTGTTTGCTCCGATAACTCTTTCATAATATCCTATTGCCTCATCAGCTCTTTTCTGTGACCTCGCAATGTTACCGAGGTACATAAGGATCGGTTCGAAATCGGGGTTTATCTCCAATCCTTTCTTTAAAAGTGAATCAGCCTTGTGATACTGTCCATCGTTAAACAATGCTGCTGCAAAATTATAAAAAATCATCTCATCACGATCATCTACTTTTAATGCTTTTTCAAAGTAACCAATAGCTTCCCTGTTTTTTCCTTCATTCAGAGCAACATAGCCTGAATAATCGTCTTTCGACTTCCTCTCTATTACTGCACAGACCGGAATCTTTCCGGCATATACAATATGAATAGAATTTGCAGGAGGCCAGATATTTTTTCTCAACTGGTAAGGAGAGATATATCTATTGGCAACGATTGCATAATCCCAGTCAGACTGGCTTCTCTCCTCATACCTGAAATATGAGGTTTCGATTTCGGGATGTTTGCGAAACAACCATTCGACCGAGTATGTTGCTTTAACCTTTACTTTGCCCTGAATATCCTTCTTTTTGAGATAATCAATAAGCCATTTTGAAGCATCAGTCTGACTCACATAATAGTAATCAGTTTCATAGTTTGAATAAGCTCCCTTTAAACTTCCTGTTAGTTGATTATAATACAGATAGTAAAACTGAGGATTACCTGACATGAACCTAAGGGGATGGACAGAGAGTAATACTAATACTGCAGCCATTCCCCACTTTAAATATCTGTTTTCCAGATATTCATAAAAGCGGAGATACCCGGTTGAAGTCAATAAAACTATCGCGGGATAAAGAAAAAGAAACTGTCGCCACGACGAATAGATATTCGATTTTTCCCATATAACAAAAATAATGGGAAACAGGACTGAGAAAATTACCATGCCAAAAAGAAGAGTTTTTTCACTTTTCAATTTAAATTTTCCCGAAATACAAAATAGAACCACACCGGTTAAAACAGCAATTGGAATCGTAATTAACATTGATTTCGGAAGGTAATACCATGGCATAAAATCAGACCATTCAACCTTACCTTCAAATATCTGCCTGAAGGTTGAAGGGAAATGCGCCATTACGCGATATGATTCAATTACATTCTTAACCGGTCCCTGGAGTGCATAAGGCCATAGAAGGATACTTAGAAACCATGAAACAATTGTAATACAAAAGATCCATAAAAACTTGTTTCTGATTTCAACTATATCAATTTTTCTTTCTCTTATGAATTTCAAGATGTAGAAGATGAAAAAGAAAAAGAAGAGATAACAAACCAATAATAATCCTCCTGCTCTTATGCTGATCGAGAAGGCGATGCTGGCTGTTAAAAAGATCATATCACAATATGAGTTTTTCCTGCCGGAAACAAGAAATTTTAGTGTGAAAAATGTACCCGAAATGTAAGCCAGTGCAAATGGGATATCTTTCAGGTTATTCTGGGTATGACCAATGAATGTAGGGGAAACCGCAAACATGATAAGGACAAGAATACCTGCCCTGTAATTCGTCAGCCATATAGCAAAAAGTGCTGTTACGAGAATAGCCAGCCACCCTGCAAAACTACTCATCAGGTGCCGGAATCCGTAGATATTCTCAATTTTAAGCCATTTCCCCAGAATGGTTACAATGTCATCATAAGACTGTCCATAGTACTTCAGATTGGTGACCGGAGTATTTAGTGCTGACTGGTCCTTCCCATGAGATGCAAAATAGTTATAGACTGAAACGGAATGATCATAATGCAGAACTTCATCACAGCTTATGCCGGCATTTTTGCTTAATACAAGCATCAGAACAAGAAGAAATGCAGAGGATAAAATGAAGATATATTTTAATCGTGTTTCATTCATCATTTTCACAGCTCGCCATCATAAAACTTTTTGATAAAATAGAGCGGCCTGTTTTGTGATTCCTTATAGTTTCTGTAGACATATTCACCAAGGATTCCCATGAAAATCAATTGAATAGAACCAAGAAAGTAGATGCTAAGCAGGGTGGAAGACCATCCAATTACTGCAAATCCGTATACCTTGGCAATTAATACATAGATTCCTGCACCCATAAATACCAGGGCTCCTATTGACCCCAGAATCAGACAGAAACGAATAGGAAACCTTGAAAACGAAAAAATGGCATCTGCGGCCAGGATAAACAGTTTGCGGATACTCATTTTCGGAGTTCCTTTAAACCGGTAATCTCTTACAAATTCGACATACCCCTGCCTGAACCCTATAAAAGTACGGAGACCGGGAAGGTACCTGACCTTTTCTTTCATAGATAGAAGGGCAACAACTGCTTCACGCTTCATCATGGAGTAATTTCCCGAATTCTCCATGTTTTTAATTTCGCCTACATGTTTAAAAAGAAGATGAAACAAAACCGCATAAAGATCGCGGCTGTTCTTACCTTTTCTCCCGATTCTTTTTCCGCTTACTACATCAAAATCTTCCTCAGTGATCTTCCTGTACATGTCGGCAAGTAATTCCGGCGGATCCTGCAGATCTCCATCCATCATGGCAACCAGGTCCCCTTTAGAATGTTCCAGTCCTGCAGTATAAGCTGCCTGATGACCAAAGTTCTTAGATAGTGATAGTATTTTAATGCGATTAAATTTCTTTTGCCACGATAAAATTTTCCCAAGACTCTGATCAGTGCTTCCATCATCTACAAATATCACCTCATAATCTTTTGTAAAAGACTCAATGGATGAAATAGTTCTCCTGACCAGTTCATCGACCAGTTTTTCTTCATTAAAAATCGGTATCACAAGTGAAAGCATATTTATCTTTTTACCCGCTTAAGCTGGGATTTATAAAAAAGTACTAATTACCTCTTTTGCCTTTGTGTTACTTTGTGTCTTACTTTGTGATCCTTAGTGGTTAAATATTTCTTTTACCACAAAGGTACACAAAGGTTCGCAAAGGACTTTGCAGACTACCCCGATGGAAATTTCTATTTTTTTATCCTTGCAAGAGCAAATTCAGCCTCGTCTTTTAATTCTGTATTCGATAAAAGATTCTTGATAGCGGGGACAGAATAATCAGAACCCATCCAGCTAAGTTCACGAAGCAAAAGTTTCTTTGAGCCAGCCGTGGCCTTATTGTCCGACAGTACCTTTACCATCATCTTCTCCATATTAAGCAATCCTGCCTCATCACCTGCAAGACCGCGCAAATGACTCTGTAAGCAGGAAAGGTATTTCGTGCTTTTTGCTATATCATAATTCCCGATATTCGCGAATGCTTCATCAAGGGTGATCTCTTTAAAATCGGGACGAAGAACAACTGCTGCAGCGCTGGGAAAATCCCACGGCACTTTCTGTGTTACCTCGCCGGTTGCCGCCCATTCTGCACCCCTCTGCATGGTTATAATAAATCCTGCACAATGCATTGAGGGTCCGCCACCTTCATCGGCATGTCCCATTGTTGTATGGAAAATTCTTCCTTTGCCATAGGTGATAGCCATGAGCATTGGTTCATCCCTCATTGTTCCGCCGCCTGCAGCACTGTCAGCAAAAGCAGTTGCGAGGATTTGCATGTTTTTTGCGGGTCCGCGTAACAGACTGTACAATTCATCAGTTCCATGCAGCCAAGCTTCAGGCAGGCCTCTTGTTATTGGATGATCGGTTACCCTGGTCCTTACGAGGAACTCTCTCCTTTTGCCATGCGTACCGCCAATGCCAGATGAAGTGTCAATTACAAGCTGATTATTTTTATAATAAACGTAGGGACCATCTTTTTGTGTGCGATTGCCCCATCCGCCGAGGCCCGACATTTCATTGTACTCCTTCCATAATGGAAAAGAATTATCTGCTGCATGGTACAATACCACGCCACCCCCGTTTTTTACATACTCCACGAATGCATTGTTTGTCTTTTCTGACCATGAATCACCATTATAGTCAATAACAACAAGCTTGTATTTTGAAAAATCGGGGTTAAAAGCTTTCATATCTCCACCTTTCTCAGGAGTAATGATAATCTCTGAAGAAAACAAACCTGTTTCATCAAGAATCTGTTTCAGAACAGGAGAGCTGGCTTTCCAGTTATGATTATTCTGACCTGTGATAATTAAGGTTTTGTAACCGGTTTCATTCGTACATGCAGAAAAAAATGCTATTATTCCTGCTGCAATTAAAAAAAATAAATATTGTTTTTTCATATCTTCTTCAGTTTAAACTGTTGGTAATACCCATGGCTGACGATAGGGACGGCTTAAAAGACGCGAAGCTCTTGAATTGCCTAATATCTCTTCTTTTTCCGGATCCCATTTGATTGTCTGACCGGTAGTCATGGCAATTTCACCCAGCAATGCAACAGAAATTGCCCTGTAAGCTACTTCAACCGGGGCAATTGCAGGTTTTCCCGAACGAACACTGTCAACAAAATTCTGCCAGTGATTCTCGCTCTTGTATAAATGGATTTCCTTCTCCTCAATTACTTCTGTAAGAATCTTAGGATCAGAAGCTGAAATTACATCGCCGCGATCAACATGAACCCATCCAAGATCTCCATGCCATGTTGTACCCATACCAAGAGTAAGTCTGGAAGCATTAGCTATACGCATTTCAATTCCGTTTGCATATTTGCAGATAAAATCATATTCAACAGGGACATTAAAAATTCCTTCAACCGGATATACACCGGTTCCTGTAATTTCAACGGGACCGGTATGTTCCAGTCCTGCTCCCCAATTAGCAATATCGATATGATGACCGGCCCAGTCAGTAAGTTGGCCTCCTGAATAATCGAGTATCCAACGCCAGTCCCAATGTGATACACCCCGATATGGTACATTTAATGCCGGCCCAAGCCACATATCCCAGTTCAGCTCTGCAGGAACAGGCTTGACCGGTGGAGTTCCTATTCCTTTGTTTCCGTCAGGAAGTCCTACTTCAATATATTTAATTTTACCAACCCTCCCATTTATAGCAAGTTCCGCACCACGGTGGAAATTGGCTACAGAGCGTTGCCAGCTTCCTGTCTGCCAGATAATATTATTCTTCTTTACAGCATTAACTATTGTCTGTCCATCTTTTATGGTTCGACATATTGGTTTTTCACCATAAACATTAATACGCTTATTTGCAGCAGCTGAGTATATGATACCGTGCCAGTGATCAGGAAGTGCAATTGAAACAGCATCGAGTTTTTCCTTTTCCAGAAATTCCCTGTAGTCGCTATAGGTACGGCAACCCTTGTTTTTGTTTGCCAGGTCAACAGTCTCCCTGGCTTTTGCAAGGTGATTTGCATCAACATCGCAGACAGCCACGAACTGGACTGCATCCTTGAGTTTCAGGAAGTCCAGCATATTGCTCATGCCCTGTGATCCGATACCTATTGAGCCAATTACAAGCCTATCGCTTGGAGCTGTAACTTTACCAATTCCAAAAGCTGAAGAAGGAATGATCTGCGGAAGTACAAAAGTACCTGCAACAAGTGCAGCTGATCGTTTGACGAAATCTCGTCTTGATGATTTGGTTGCCATAATGAATTATTTAAATTATACCGGAAGGTAATAACCTGAATCTTAAATGGCTATCGGAGTTCCGGGTACAGGTGTTTCGAATACCATATCAACAGTGCCCATCTCAATCTTTTTAGGACCGAGGTCCATATCCGATTTGAATATCTCATCCCAAGTAATAAGCCGACCGGTATAAGCTGCGGTTCTTCCCATTATTGCAGTCAATGTAGAAATTGCCGTTTGCTCAGCTTCATTAACATAATTTCCGGTGCGGATAGCATGAACAAGGTGCATATGTTCCTGAACATATGGAGGAATCTTAACAGCATTCGTTGCGTTCCCGTTTTCATCTTTCGGATATTCAAACTGCCATTTTACTTTTCCTTTCAGGTCGTAAATTGTGTTGGCACAGTTTGTATAACCTTCCGTACCCATAATTATCTCTCCTGTTCCATTCGCACAACTGTCGATCTGGCGACACATACTATGCGAGCTGACACCCGTGCCGTAATCAAAGTCTATACTGAAAAAATCATACTGGTCACCTGTGACTCTTCTTGCCCTGCCACCATATCCTATTGCTTTTTCGGGGTGTTTACCGAGAAACCAGTTTATCACATCTATGTTATGCACATGTGTATCAAGAATATGATCACCGCATAACCAGCAGAAATTGTTCCAGTTACGGATCATATATTCCATATCGTTCCACCCTTTTTCCCGTTCACGAAACCATACATGATCCTGGTTCCAGTATGCTTTTGCCGAGGTTATTGTTCCGATTGCTCCGCCAACAACCTGTTTATAGGTTTCAATGTAATCTTCCTGATGCCGGCGCTGGGTACCTGTTACAACGCACAATCCTATTGCAGCGGCTTTTTTGGCAGTTGTAATTACCGATCTGATACCAACCGGATCTACAGCTACAGGCTTTTCAAGAAATGCATGTTTATTATTCTGAACAGCTTCAAGAAAATGTTCGGGACGGAATTTACAAGGTGTTGCAAGAATAACAACATCTACTTCAGGTATGGCCATCATCTTTTTATACCCGTCAAGTCCTACAAAACAATTCTCTTCCGGAATAGGAAGTTTGAACGACGCAAATCTTTCGCGGCATGCATCAATCTTATCCTGAAAAACATCGGCAAGCGCAATGATCTCAAGATCAGGCCCTGCGCTTATAAAATTTATTGCTGCACCTGTACCTCTTGCTCCACAGCCAACCAGTCCGGCCCTTAATTTTTTACCTTTTGGTGCACCTTTAAGTATCGGAGGAAGACCTAATACTTCAACATCCGGTTTTCTTTTACATGCTGTAATCAGGGCTCCGGCACCTGCTAATCCCAGACCTGCCAGCGCGGTCCTTCCAATGAATTTTCTTCTGTCAATATTCTGCATCTTATTCCGGTTAAAATATTCTCTTTATTTTTCAACAATGCTATCTGCTTCACATACTACCCTGAAACCGACGTCGATACAATCGGAATACCACCATATGCTCTTAGGCATCTGCGGATCTGTGACAAGCCAGGCTTTAGTTTTAGTGAAGTCGCGTGAAGCGCTTCTTACATCCTTTGCATCACTTTTAAATGAGCCTCCCCGTATGACGTGTTCCAGGCCGCTGTCAGGACCATGTGGATTGACAGCCTCTGTAGAATCTGCCTTATAAGTATCGGACGAATAAAAATCAAGGCAAAACTCTGCAACGTTTCCCAGCATATTTTTCAAACCAAATAGATTTGCTATAACAGACTGAGGTTCTTTTGTCCTTGAACTACTATTTACTTTATAAACTACCCTCGATGCAATTACGGCAGTATCGGTGCCAAAAATCTTCTTTAATAAACCAACAGAAGTAAAGTCTTTTGGGTTTCCGGCAAAGAAATATGGAGTTTCAGTTCCTGCCCTGCAGGCATATTCCCATTCAGCTTCGGTAGGTAACCTGTACTTTTTCCCTGTAACCTTCGATAGCCATTGGCAATATACACTTGCAGCATGCCATGACATTGTAATAGCCGGTCGGGAACCTTTCCCCCAGCCCTGATCAGGAGCGCCCCATGGAGGAGTTGCGCCGCTTATTGCATCTACATTCTTTTTTGTAACAACCTGTCCTTCTGTCCTCCCCTGCGAACCGGTTGCCCTGAAGAAGGCCATGTATTCATCCCAGGTAACCTCAGTTTTTGCTATCCAGAATTTTGACAGTGTAACTTTCCGCAAAGGACCTTCGTCTTTTTTACGCAATGGTTCATTTTCAGGACTACCCATGATAAATTTCCCGCCTGGTATCGCTACCATATCAAACGATACATTGGTTCCGGGAATTTTTTCATTGAAGTTTTCAAATTTTTCAACCCTGGCAGGTTCTGTGTACATAGCCTGATTCAATGTTACTGTAACACCAAAATTTGTATTATGAGCATGCAGATCGTTTTTATCAAAGTGGCCAACATTAAGATGACAGTTAATGCAGCTTAATGGCTCTTTGCTTGTAGTATATAAAAGGTGAGCATTTCCTCCGTCGAGAGATAGTTTTACAGGAAAAAGATTCTGATGGCACACGAGACATGATTTTTCATAGACGAATCCTTTAGCATTCTCCAGCAGTTTCTTTTCCTGCCAATTAATCTTGGAGCTGTCTTTGAAGAAATATCCATACACATCCTTAAACCCGTGTTTTGCCTTTGCAAACAGATATCCATGACCTTCAGGAGGCAGATGGCAGTCAACGCAATGGACGATATTACCTGTTCTGTTATTGTAATGAGGCGACAGCTTCCAGTTCTGATCAGCCATCGGGTGAATATGGCATGAAACACAATATTTATCAGAAGAGGTATAAGTTACTACAGCTTTCCCAGATATAAGAAATATAAGGCCAATGATAAAGCCGGCAAGGATTAACCAGAACTTTGCTTTTCTTTTTACAAAAGTCTGATTTTGAAAGTTATTTAAATTCATTTCCCCGGAGAAGATTCAATTAAAACTGGTTAAAGTTAATTGTTTGTCTGACTTCCCGGTAAAAAAAAAGTGATTTTTATATTTAAGTATATCATTAAACTAGCCTGGCTTTCACTGTAATTAAAAAATAAGAACTTACACAGATACACAGAGTCCCGATAGCTATGTAATTCTTCACAATAAAGGTAACAGTTAAATCATAAAGTTTTTTCTGGTAATATAAAGACCCCCTTGAGGGGGTTGGGGGCATAACCGTCAACCTAAGCATTTTGGAGGAAAGAGAACCTGCATAAAAAAGTTTCCCCTCCTTTTGCAGCTAATCTTTATACACATCTTAGGGGTTGGTAGCAAATATTGAGCTTACTATTAATAAATGAACTATTTAGATAAGTATAGTCACTTCCTGTAGAGAT
>Ga0224522_1000130_pt1 | contig 37102 bp, 35 predicted proteins | sample CFST25metaG_FD_182733 | JGI IMG/M metagenome (GOLD analysis project Ga0224522, IMG submission 182733) | Peat soil microbial communities from Stordalen Mire, Sweden - C.F.S.T25 | ecosystem: Environmental > Terrestrial > Soil > Wetlands > Peat | place: Sweden: Norrbotten County, Stordalen Mire...
AGGTTTGACAGGCTTTTAAATTTTGAAATATTGGTTCCGTAGCTCAGTTGGATAGAGCAATCCCGATCTATCGGGATGGGTAGAGCGTTCGAAACCAGGTTTGACAGGCTTTTAAATTTTGAAATATCGGTTCCGTAGCTCAGTTGGATAGAGCAATCCCGATCTATCGGGATGGGTAGAGCGTTCGAAACCAGGTTTGACAGGCTTTTAAATTTTGAAATATTGGTTCCGTAGCTCAGTTGGATAGAGCAATCCCGATCTATCGGGATGGGTAGAGCGTTCGAAACCAGGTTTGACAGGCTTTTTAATTTTGAAATATTGGTTCCGTAGCTCAGTTGGATAGAGCAACAGCCTTCTAAGCTGTGGGTCGTGCGTTCGAGTCGCACCGGAATCACTAAAGCAAAGCGTAATTTAATTGAAATTCAATTGATTACGCTTCTTTTGTGTCTTGATTTTATTATAATATTCTATAACTGATCCAGAAACTCATTGTCTTTAGAGCCGGAAAACAGTTAACTGCGTATGACTTAAAAAATATCTATTTAATGCTAATACTGTCCGGAACGCAATTAACCAAGCAGACCTGGTAAGCTGAGTGTTGTTATTTCATAAGCTTGTATTTTAATCCAATTTGGAATTCTGTAAACCCTGACACTCCTGAAAATACCTGATTTTCACCTTTTACAAATATTCCATCAGATATGATTTCAGGACGGATTGTAAAACAAAGCGATAACAAAGGAGAAATAATTTTTTTGATTTCTAACTTAGTGATCAGTCCAATTCCGATTTCTTTGGTCAAACCATTATTTTGAGTGATGTTAAACCTGTTTGAGGTCTGACCCTGTCTTTCCTCTATTTGATCCTTGCCCCATAGATAATTGTAACTAATCTCCGGTCCGAGAGAAATAGATGAATTTTCATTATTTTTAAGTAGCCTCTGAATATTTAATCGAATTGAAAACCGCTTGGAATATGAATGAATCTTGTCAGCAATAATTAAATTGGGATCACCATCCACGTATGGGATTTCATCAAATTTTACATTATTAAAGTTATAATGTATACCGAGTCCCACTTTATACTTACTGTTAATATTGTGCTGATATTGAAGTCCGATGCCATAAGCATTTTGAAATCTTTGCTCAGTTGAAGTATTCAATGAACTGCTAAATTCAATTTCTTGTCCAAAACAACATAATCCTATAAGTAGAAATAATAATGTCAATAGCGAGGTTTTCATAGTTAAAAATGGCATTGATAATAATGCATGTAATTTAGTTAATAAATTTTACGTTTTAAAAGCAAGCCGTTGTTACCGATAGCCTGTATTCATTATTTCATTTTTCGCTTTATTTAAGTCTTATTATATGGGTTTTGCATGTCTTGATAGATGATCGGAAGTTTTTTCGTATCACATATTTGCCTAAGTTACACTGCAAAAACCATTAACAGCAAAATGCTAGAATCAATAAAAAGAATTTTAATAACATCCGAATTGTTAAAAGGAGATATATTCAGATTAAGTTAAAAGATATAGGAGTAATCAAAGCTTTTGATATAATCGTAGAGATTTACTTTCTCAATATTAAAAAGTTTATTTGTAGTCATGAGCAAATCTAAATCTGAATTCCATTCTGAAGGATCTTTTAAAATTATTGGAAAAATCTGAGATAAACTAAAACTGACAGTTTTCTCCGGTATCCATATATTGTCTGAATAGTGTCCTTCGTAGTATGCTTGGTATCCAATCTTTATGATTTCCATAAGTATTTTTTCATTTTTTATAGAAATAATAGACGTATAAGTACAGGTATTAATGTTATCAAGATTTAAACTGTTTCTGAAAATAATTTTTCCATCTTCCATATTAGAGTATATATTCGAAGGCATTAATCCATAATTAATTGACAACCATTCAAGTGTTCGCGCAAATAGTTTTTCTTTATTTATATCATTGAATTTATAGATAAATAGATAGTGAACCTGTCCATTTTGATCAAAAGGTAATTCAGGATATTTTTTGATTTCTTTTATTGTCTGGTTCCATCTTAAGGCGATTCGTGAGAATTCAACTTGTTTTATTTCTTTGGATAACATTTTATTATAGAGTATCGCCTTTTCAAGTGAATCTGTTTGACCATAAAGAGCTGATCCGAAAATCAGGAATAAAAGAAGAAATAAATTTTTCATGTTTTTTTATTTTGTATGATTTATACCAAATAATCAGGAATTGGAGTCTTAAAATAAAATTGAAAAGCATAAGAAAGGTTCAGATCAAAATACTATTGTTTTAAAAGCAAAAATTAGACCAGATTGTATTCTAATTCCGTGTTAGTTTTTCGTTTATAGATCAAATCGGAAGCAAGATTATCGGCTTCGAATTCAATGAAAAATGAAGCATCGCCCAATCAATGACGGATTCTAATCTCCCCAATCCGGACGATGTCAGCAATATGTTGGGCGAATTCCGACCATAGTCCTTGTGGTAGGTTGTGCCCCATACCTTTAATGAGTACGAGTTCAGATTTGGGGATTGCTGTCGCTGTTGCACGACCACCGCTAACATCGCACATAACATCGTCGAGGCCGTGGATTACAAGTGTTGGCAAGTTAATATGTTGAAGGGGTTTGGTTCGATCCCCCGAGGCTACCGATGCGATTGCCTGTCGGGCCAGACCGATGGGATCGTATCCGCGGTCGTAGGCGAGTTCTGCACTAGCGACGACCAATTTGCGTTCGGTAGGGAATCCCGGAGACCCCACTACTGAGAAGGCTCTGATCTGCCGGTTAATCACATCCTGGCGAGTGACAGCTGGCGGTCCACCAAAGAGTGCCTTCATCGTTTCAGACGTAGCTTGACCAACCTTCATGTCGCCAGTCGTAGACATTATCGAGGTCAGCGATCTGACACGTTCAGGATGTTCTATTGCCACTGTTTGAGCTATTGCCCCACCCATTGATGCCCCAACAAGGTGTGCGCTGTCAATGCCAAGCACATCAAGCAAGCCAATGGTATCCGCGGCCATGTCAGAGAGTGTATAGGACACCGAAGATAGGTCTCCACGGAGCACCGCCGGCAAATCCGGCGCGGGCGCATCAGAAATGTGAGACGACCTGCCAACATCGCGGTTATCGAACCGAATCACCTGCAACCCGCGCTCAACGAGTGCAGAGCAGAATCCATCAGGCCATCCGATCAATTGTGCTCCTAATCCATGGATGAGAAGTAGTGGCGGTGCATCTGGATTTCCTATCCGTTCATACGCGATATTGAGTTTTGCCGGGCCAACGTTTGCGGCTATTATTTCAATCCTTTCCATTGTTTATTTAGTTATTCTGCACTACCTTCCAGTTAAGAATTGTAAATAGCTCTACAACCGAACCCGAATGAACAGGGAAGGCTAAACGTCCTATTCGCCCATATCCGTTAATGGCAACTTTAATCATAATACAGTCACTTAAAAATCTATCAAGAAGTATAATTATTTGATAAGCACAAAGTTATAAAGAGTAATTGATTTTAGCAACAACAAGAGCTCGATGAAGCTGATTAATTAAAGCACTGTCAGAGTTAGCTGTTAGTTTTTTTTTATCACGTCAGCAGTCCGCTTTGTCATTTTATTAACGTCCGGGGAAGAAGGGTTGGAATGCTCTTTTACAGCTTTTGGTTTGAGCACTTAATTTGAGCAAGCTGCAAATGTGCCTGGCGATTCTGATAAGAAAGAAGGTAAGAATAATTCCAACAATTCCTTAATGCTTTTAATGCAAAGTCATTCATTTTCATGTACACTATAACTAATTTTTGCTGTTCCAATCAAATTGCTCAGCGATACACAATTTATAGTAATTATCATTCTAGCGCTCCGTAACGGATTTATATATTTTAATTGTACCGGATTTTTGCCATCAAAATATACCTCCGGGTTCCAGTAAACGGTTGTACGGCCTTTAATGGCAGGATCACTTTCAATCTCAGATCTGGTCGGGTTATAGAATTCAATGTTCGGCCGGAATAATTTTATTGGCACAAGCATATTGTTACTTTTATCCTGTGTTTTCCAATCCGTACGGATATTCACAAAGCCAGATTTATTTGTATTAATAAATACTACACCTCCTGAAGCTTCTTCTCCATAAATTGTATGACCCTGAGGTCCATCAAGGATCGAGATAGAGGCTATCTGGTCAGGAGGAATACTACGTACATCATCCAATTCCCAACCTTTATCTAACCGCATCCCGTCAAGGACTATCATTGCCTGGATACGAGGGCCAAAAAAGGAGTGAGATGGCCGAAGGTAGATTACAGGAGCTAAAGGAGGCTCTTGTATTATAGCTGTTGGAACAATGTTACGTATTGCTTGTCCCAGTGTTTGGAATTTATAGATTTTTTCCCTGGGCAGGCTCTTCACATTTGCATAATTGTATAATTCTTCATATTGATTAATATATTCAATTTTCCTTGTCGCCGATATCAAGACTTCTGGAATTTCGATGATTTTCTCGCTAAGTGAAAGCTTATTTATAAGTGATATATTACCCATTAATCCGGTAGTTAGGGTCTGTTGAGACAAGTACATGTTCTTGTTTTTCATGTATTGTTCATTATACGGTACGCTCAGCATTGCACCTGTTACCCTGTCGGAGCTTTTGGGGTCAGGTATCATCGTAACTGAACTTGTTATAACAGGCAGGAAAGTCAGGGGCAGTGATATTTCACCAGTTTTATTAGTTGTAAGATGAATTATGCTTGGACCTTCGAGGGATACAAGGTCAAGTTTCCTGTTGGCCAGATGTTTTCCTGAAGAATAGAGTAGTTTCATTTTCAGCTGATCATAATCGACCGGTCCTTTGTTATTTGATGCAGTCAGATCAAAATTCCAATTAAACCTGCACCAGCCATAAGTCATCAGGATCAGATCGCGCTGATCATCCGGAAGGTTTTCAAATCCTTTTTCAAGGACAGCCGAAGGAATATTAGAGGGAAAGAAGGGATTATAGATTAGAGAGAAAGCTATTCCGGGAGTATATATTGTAGGATCATGACCTGATAAAGAGTCGGCTACAGAGACAGAGAAGATGCCACTGGTAGGGTTACCGTTGGCATCTGTCACGTTCACTGTGACTTCAGTCTCCTGGCCTGGCGAATAGTCAGGTTTATTTGTAATTACATTAAATCTGAGGTGTTCATCTGCATTTACGGAGACTAATCTTTCAGCGACAGGTTTCAGGTCTTTATTGAACAGGGTCACCTCGGCTATCCCTTCAGGCAGGTCATCAGTTTTTATGACAAGACGTTGCTTCTTGTCCATGATGAGCTTTCTTTCAAATATCTGTTTCAGGTACATTGTCCCTGAGACGATCAGAGTGTCACCTTTATACGAGTCAGACTGAACTTCTATAGCAAAAGATCTTCTGTCGACAGGTGTTATTGAGAGGCATTCGCCGAAGGGATCTGGAACTGGCAATGGCCATGTTTTTTGTTTACCTGGGCCATTGGTCAGTTCGAGAAACATTCCATTTTCAGCTTTGCATGTGAATTTCCCCGGTCCGAAAGGACCTGATCTGACAGTATCAAGGACAACGCCATTGGCATTTTTCAGGAGGCCTTCAACCCGGAGTGGCTCACCATATCTGTCAACGGCGTTGAATGCAATAACCTGTTCCAGTCCGGCGACAAGGTTCCCGCCTTCAGGGAGGAATCTTAGATCGAGGTACTCGTCGGAGAATGGAATAATGAAGTTTTTAACCTGGAACCTTTCCTTTTTGTTATTGTAAAGCGAAATCTGCATTCTTGTGATAAAGTGGATAGAATCAGGGATAATAAACCTTATAAAAGAATCGCCATCCCTGTTGGTCTTGGACTCGTCATTGTCGATCAGATAGTTTTTGTAAACGAAACTGCTTTTAAAGTATTGCTGAGAAGAAGGTTTCCCATTTGAATCAGTTATTTTCAAACCGGCTTCAAGGGTATCTCCCGGATGATAAACATCTTTATTTAACCGGACCTCAATATTCATTTTCTGGTTCTGAGGGACATCGACTTTCAGGTCAAGGTGGAAAGCATCGAGGGGATCGAAGTTTTGCATCTGGCTGGTGAAAGCAGTGAGATGATAGATCCCGGATTTAGTGTTAATAGGTAATGCAAGCCAGCCAGGGGAAGTGGCATTAGTGATCCTGAACCTGGAACTATCCACTACCTGATGCTGATCGTTAAAAAGGAGAACGTACATTGCAGTGCTTGAAGATTCGAAAGCTCCGGAGAAGGTATTCCTGACATATGACTGGAAATAAATTGTGTCTCCGGGCCTGTACTTATTTTTGTCAGTATGGACAAACACCTGGTCTTCACAGGTAATATTTTGCTCATGCTCCAGCCAATTTTCAATCTTAGAGACATTCCTGTCTGAAACAGGCTGATTAGAAGTGTTAGAATAAGGCAGGAAGTCGGCAGGAAGCATGTCTGCCACCCTGTCATTGACCATTGACCCGTACCAAGTAACGGAATTTGGGTTAGCATAATTACCATTTTGAAAAACTTTCAGAGTGTCTGAGAAGATCAGAGTACTTTTGTACTCCTGCGATTGGAATCCTAAAATACCGGATGAAAGTTCAGGATGGTTATCAGTATATGTTATCAGCAAGGGTGTTTTGCTATATAAAGGCAGGTACTGACTTTTAATTGCAGGTTTTAAATTATGAAAGTCAATCTGATTGACAGGAGAAATAATATTCTTTAAGTGATCGAAATTACATTCAAAGATTTTGAAGTTATCTGAGGAGATAGAATCTGAGTATAGAGATCTCAGAAAATGCATTCTTGAGCCATAAAAAGCAATCAGTCTGTTACGATTCCATTTTCTGACATTTCTGGCAGAGCCTTTCATGGGCCTAAAATAACAGTAGCCAGAGAATCTCAGGATACTGTCTATGAGATTATAATTGAAATCTATGAGATCGTATGTTATTGAGTAACCCAATGCCTTGTTTTCAATCTTAAGAGGTTTGACTGAAAACCCCCTTAAATAATTATTATTCGGATCCCTGTAGAGATGGAGATCCTCAGGATTAACAACCTTGCAGCTTCGGGAATTTTCATTTTCCCCGATGAACAATATAAAGAAATCAGTACAATCTTTAAGGCTGTATTTATTTTTGGATCTCACTGTGACTTCATTCAGTAAGATAGGGTTAAGAGAAAGCTTAATATTAATTACCTGCCTGTTTCCGTTGGCAAAAACAATCACAGATTTGGTTTTGTAACCGATGAAAGAAGCAGTTAATTCAAATTCACCCTGCTGGGGAATGGAAATTAAATAAGCTCCCTTTTGATCGGTAATAGTGCCGATAGTAGTTTTGGAGATATAAACTGCGGCGTTTGTGACAGGGATATTTACAGAATCGGAAACAATTCCGGTTATTAAAGTCTGAGCCGATAGTTTATATCCGACCAAAACAAATAACATAATAAATATTATCCTGTTTCTCGTTATCATCGATGGTTTGTTGGCAAAGAAGCATGTGATTGGCGAAAGCCAAAATCTTGCTTTCGTATTATCCCTGGAGGATTGATATAGGTTTTTTAGCTATGTTTATTTACAATATAGATTTTATCCAATTCTATTGATAATTCTATTGCTTCAGTTATTATCTGCTCAGGATAATCATTAATCTCAAGAATCTTGATTGCATTTCTGTTTTTTAATTTTCCTTCCTTAAGTTTAAAGTCAAAATCAACAGTTTTATCCTCAACCTGCTCACTAAAATGGTACAGGTTATAGGTATCATTTAGCAGTTCAGCTAATTCAATGTCATGTGTGGATACAAAAACAATATTGCTTTTATTATTCAGATATGATAAAACTGCCTTTCCTGCCGATATACGCTCAATGGTATTCGTCCCTTTGAAAATCTCATCAAGTAAAAACAAATTAGATTCTTTGGTTTGACTTTTTTCAATCATTTCTTTAATCGTAAGTACTTCCTCAAAATAGTAGCTTTTATCATTCATTAAATTATCACTTAATCTGATCGCTGAAAATATTTTCAACCTGGGGAAACAAAATTGTTTGGCAAAGCATGTGTTTATCGTTAGGCCAGTTATTATGTTAAGCCCAATTGTTCGAATAAAGGATGTCTTCCCAGACATATTCGATCCGGTTAAAAGAATTGAATTGCCATCAATCTGAATTGAGTTTGATACACAGTTTATAATCAGCGGATGATATATTTCCGTAGCATCAATAATTTTATGATTATTCTCAATTTGAGGTAAGCAAAAAGACTTAAGCCCATGCCTTAAGGATGATATAGAAACGAGAGAGTCTACATAACCAACAAAAGAAAATACATTTTCAATTTCTCTTCTTTTGGTATCCAATTGCTTCAAAACTCCAAACAAAAGAAGAGGTTCCAATAGAAATAATGCCTTAAATAACTCGAGAAAAGTCAAAAAAGCAGTTCCTACATCAGTTTGAACTTGTACTTCGAGCTTAAAAAACGACATATGACTCCGAATCTTTTCAATACTTCTTATTGATTCAGGGACATCTTCATTTATTTCTTTTAATATTTTACACTTTAATAGCTTTTTAGCTACCCGCGTTAATATTAGAAGATGAGGAATTGTCCCTAAATATTCATGAAGGTTTTGTTTATTCCAGTAATGAATACCCAAATTTATAATCGTCACTCCCAATAAGATAAAGAAGAATTGTGGAGTAAATGGTATCAGCAGTATCGACATCAGACTGGAAAAGGATAAAAGTGGAATTATAAAAAACCATTTAGGCTTTTTAATATATTCATCCTGAAATAATGTAGTTATAAAATAAGAACTTTCTCTTTTTAATTTGTCTAACTGAAATTGAATATATAATCTCAGATTTGAATCATTTGTTATCTTTTGAATGAGTTTCTCATGTTCAGTGAATTTGTCGCTGTTTGAAGGAATAGTCCTTAATGTGTTGTACAGAAATTGTTGTCCGATTTTTGATGTAGTCCTGTCCACAAACATGAATAATTCATTAAAATCTAAATCATTACAGGTTTTATCGGACAAAATTTGGAAAGCCCCAGTATGGTCCTTATTTCTGAAATATTTTTCTATGGAGTCAAAATAGAATAAGTCATCTTTAATCTCTCCAAAAGATTCAGTTAGTCTTTGTTTTGTTTTTTTTATTGAATCAAACATTTTCTTGGGTTTGCAATCTTTGTCTAGAACTGGGTTAATTTAAAGTTAAGATACATATTTTTCTTCTTATTCTAGGCTTTTTTTTTTAACCAAACTGATTGTAGAGCATTGTTCAGGTTACATTTTCCAGACCTGCTTTTGCAAGTACTTTTATTGTATTATGTTTTTTGCATCACCTGATTACTGCTGGCAAAATGTAATCAGTCATCATTTTATCTTCCTGAGTATGTGCATATGTTGCACCATAAGCAGTGGCTGTAATAACAATTACCAGAGGCTGATCAGGAAAAATATATATTTTATTTCCTCCATTACCTGCGCAATAAAATGTTTCATACGCTTTCCCATTTACACTATAGGATTTATTCCAGAATAGGTAGCCGTAGAATTCATCCTTTCTGCCGGGAATAGATTTATATTTTGTGAATGTCTTTCGTATCCATGCTTCTGGTATTACCTGTTTGCTATTCCATCTACCCATGTTCTTATATAGCTGCCCGTATTTTGCAAAATCCAGAGCATTCATTCTTATACCACCAGCTGTATTTGGTACATTCTGTGGGGTATATTGCCATTTATAATGGGTAATACCAAGGGGTTTAAAAAGTTTTTGATCAGAGTATTTTTCAAGGCCTCCAGGGACGGTTTTATTCAGAATATCACCTAAAACTACAACACCGGCAGTAAAATAATGCCACTCACCTGCAGGTTTAATGAGATTTACAGGCAAATCAAGGGCGAATTTTACCCAATCAGGAGTGGGGTACATGTTCTCTTCATTACCCGGCGAGTTGTAATCATCGTCATTTCCATCAAACACAGAACTCATTGTGAGCAGGTCTCTGATGGAGACATTTTCCTTTTGCGATGAGTTATTGTCAAATAATTTAAGATTGTAAAATTCTTTTAGCGTCTGATCCTCATTTTTTAAATATCCTTCACTCTCAGCAATACCTGTAATAGTAGATGAGAAGGACTTTCCTGCAGAACGCGGATCATGAAGTGAATCACGTGCTTCACCATTAAAATATTCTTCTATGAGCAGTTTCCCATTTTTGATTACTATAACACTGCTGATTTTTTTAAAAACTCCTTCGTCAATATTTGCTTTTAGTGTTTTTATAAGATTCTTGTCGTAATTTTCTGATGAAACTTTGAATCCGTCATACGGTTTTACAGGAGTTAAACTGATTTTTGCCAAATTAATATCGGGCTTCCTATTAACCTTTAAATTAACTGTTCCTGAAGCAATTATATCGCCAACTTTCAAACCGGCTCCTGATTGTACGTAGGGCCGGATCTCCATTTTCAGTAGATGGTTTCCTTCAGTCAGAACGCTGTCTCCTCCATTGTTCATAAATCTATTCCAGAAAGACTGACTCCACAATCCATATGGAGATTTATTATCAATAAACGGTTTACTGAAAATTGTTGCTGTATCCTGTATTCTGGCGTATGGTGCCCCGGGCAACAGATTGCTGCTGTAAATAAGTCGATTGTCAACAATCAAGTTGAACTGGTAGTTGCCTTTTTTAACAAGTTCAGATGCGCTCAGATCAGGTGCCAGAATATGCATATAATTTGTTACGGAATTGTTCATAAAAACCGTGATAAACAGGTCACTTTTATTAGTTAATCCATAAGTATTTAGAAAATCAGTTTCCTTCAATTCCTCTAAAGGAATAGATTTTGAAGTAAAGATGATCTTTCCGATGTTTGCCCTGTGAAGCTCAGAAGTTATTCCCGTGGTCTTAACTATATCCTGTAGTTGTCCGGATAATGAAACAGATATAATGAAACTTAATTGAATTATTAATATGAAATTTTTCATTTTGAAGTATATTAAATATTACAGTGCAAAGATATTTAGCAGAGGACTGGCGCAATGTAGTCCGTCTCTGTGTCAGGCTGCCAACTCTTGCTTGCGTGTTTGAAGTCCTTGATTATGTAATGAAATTATGGTTTTGACAGGGCGTTTTTTAGTCAAGTTGCACAACCATTTGTAAAGATGGAAAGAATCCTAAGTTCCGTTAGTTTTTTTGTCAAGATTTAAATTCAAGACATCTTTTCTGGAGTTTATTCCAAGCTTTGAATAAATACTATTAACATGTGATTTAACCGTGCTCAAACCAATCAATAGGATATCGGAGATTTCTTTATTAGACTTACCTTCCATTATCAACGCAAAAATTTTCCTCTCTTGTACACTTAAATCATGTAAAGGATTCTGATCTTTATTTAATAATTTGAAATATGCAAAGCAGGAAAGAAATCCAATAATTAAACCTACTCCGATAATTAGAAATCCGGACAAACGATTATTGTTTTGAGATAAAGGTATCTTCTTTTTGAATTCAACAAAATATGAGGATTTTTCATTTTCCCATTTTTTGAGGAACTTATTGTAATACTGTTGATTTACCGGATAGTTTTTTTCATACTGACTTTTATAAAGTGCATATAATGAGACTAGTGAATTAGAACAAGTATCCGCATAAAAACGTAATTTCTCATTTATAGCATTCCTTATTAAATCAATTTTAATAATGGAGCTGGTAAATCCTGTGGAGTCAATAAAACTGGATATTTCATTAATTTCTCTAAAATTTTTATTTGGGGAATAACCGCTAACAATTACGTCTTTAAGGAAGTCAGCTGTACCAATATCATTCAATAGGATTTTTGATTGTCTGTTTGCGATGAAAAAAACATGATTTTCATCTTTACCTCCAATTGTTAATGTTGCCGGAGGATCATTTCTTTTTGCTATATGAATTCTGAAGAGGTGGTCGTCCTCAGGAAAATATTGAGTGCTGAAGCTAAAGTTTCCCATGCTATCGATAGAAGCCTTATCGATTATCATTTCGTTCGTCATGGAATTCATCTGGTCGAAATTTTCGATGAGAGACATATAAACTACAGGTGTCCAAATTGTAGTATCAATAATTATATGTCCCTCAATCCTCGATTGGGACTTTCCAATCTGGCTAGATAAGCTTATTAAAATGAGGGGCAATAACTTCTTAAAGATGTTCATGTATTAAATAATTGGATTATAGAATACTAAAATATATTCAGCCTTACTGTTTTGAATTTTGGCTGGAGTTAATTTCAAGGAAGCCACCGGCATTTTTTGGAATTATTCTTACTGTCCACTCCCCTTTAACCGGGTTGTCAAATTTTTTTGAAATTTCTCCCTTGACAGTTTCACTGATTGGTTTCTTTATTGTATCTGGTTTAGACAGCAGCGCCTGATTTGCAATAAAAAAGTTAGCTTGTTTTTCACCTTTGGCATCGTAGAGTTCAATTGTAAGTTCTCCCTCGAAAATAGTTGACCTGATCATTAATGTGAGGGATCCTTGTTGAAAAACGGGAAGTTTTATTTCGCTGTTTTCTGTCTGTACCTGAAATTGAATTCTTGTACTAATATCAAATCTTTTCGGAGGTTGTCCTTTAACAAAATTTAAGCCGGATAACAGTATTAGTGACATTACAGCTAATACACTTTTTAAATTTCTCATAGATTTTAAGTTTAGTTTATTTATAAATACTTTGACAACAAATGTATTAGTAGTATTAAAAATAAGCTCTTTACTGACGGATGAAAAATGGCTTAAAAAAGATTTAAAAAATGCTGATAAGACTTACATTTTATGAAATATACATAACTGATTTATCATTATTACAAAAAGTTTACTGTTTGTTTATGAATTTATTGATTTAAGATCGCAGGTGAAATCTTGACTGACGGTAAACAAAGTGGCAACAAGATTTTATAAGTGGGTTTAAGTTTAATCTCATAGACTTTTAGGGTCGACTGAGAAGTTGTCCGGGCTGCCGAAGGCAACCGATCTCGCATAAGCGGGAGAGCTCGGCTAAGCCAACCGAGGACGACTAACAAATTAACCACAAAATGCTTTCACATAAAGTTTTGATACTGCAAAAATATTAAAAACTCGAAATCATAAAAATTGTTGATATACAATCCATTCCCCAATGTCCAATGATCAAAGGGAAAAGTCTCTTTACTCGCAGATAAATCAACTGAAGTGCAATAGTTAACGGAAAGAAAAGGAGAAAAGCAAATATTGCATATTTCAGGTTGATGAAAGGAAGGAAACTATGCTGTAACGCCCAGCCAAAACCAACCCATAATACTGCCGGCCAGGTACGTCCAAAAAACACCTGCAAACGTGGCAAAGCATAGCCCTGATAAATAAGCTCCTCGGTCGAAGCCGACATTATCCACCAAAGCATTTTACTATACAGAGCAGCCCAAATCGGTAATGTTCTTGTCATTGGATTGCCGGGTGGTAAGACTGGCTGAAGACTTCCATACACAGAAGAATTAGCTATAACAGAACCTGTGAAAATAGTCAGAGGAAAAACAATTATGATTATACCAAGACCGATTAGCAGATCCCAACTAATTTTAGATTTATCAAAATTAAGCAAATCACTGATACGTATTTTTTCCCGTCGGAGTAAAAGGAATATTGTCAGTAAGCACCCAAAATCAACCAATGTTCCGTATACTGTCCACCACGAGGTTGCTGTAAGGGCTGGCGTTTTGTATTTTAAAGCAATTAACAGCAGAACCATCAGTCCCTGAACACCTAAAAACAGTGCAGGTCTAACAAGGACAATAAGTATTGTGAAAGTTCGATTTATTTGTCCAGAATCAGTTCGTTTCTGAATCTCATCCTTTGAGTTTTTAACAATCATTTTAAAACAAATTTATTATTTCAAATATAACTTTCCGAGCACAATTCTCAAAAAAAATGAATTTTAAATATTGCATTCATCGTTAGTATTATTTAGAACCAATCCTGGCAAATGTGCTGAATTTTTCTCGTCATAAGAAATTTGTCAAGGAGACCAATCACGGTGGATATATTATCACCAAATCTCCAGTGTGAATCAGGTTTTTTATGCGAGTGTGAAAAGCTTATTAACTTTATTGTCAGTTTTATGGCTAGAATTTTATTTTTTAATTGTTATTTCCATTGGTAAATATTTCATTCCATTTTCTTCCTGCAAGTTGTCCGTTTCAATGAATCCCATTTTTTTATAAATCGGTATTGAATATGGCGAAGCATGTACATAAAATTTATCAATTTTGGGATCTCTCCGAATAACCTCTTTTAAGGATTTATCAAAAAGTTTTTTAGGTGGTAATTTGAATCCCATTTTATTTAGGGTCTTACTCACTTCTAAAAGTACCATTGGTGAAGCATCTGTCTTGCTTTTAAACAACTTATGAAATGATTGCAGAATCTCAAAGTCTAATTCATAATGCAAAATATTGGTTTATCATTTCTGATAGCCTCTTATCTTGAGCAATAGAAAAAGTATCACCAGTATAAGCAGAAAAAGCAGCGTAAGAAGAATAATAAGGATCAGCAGCAATATCAGGAAGAGCAACATTGCGAGCAGCAGCCACTGCAGCTGCATGAGCGGTCGCACCTGCAGCGGCAGCGGTATGAGCGTACGCAGCTGCGGTATCTGCAACTACGGCAGCGGCAGCAGTAGTAGCTACATTGTGAGCAGCAGAAAAGGCATCAGTAGTAGCAATAGAAGCAGCTATTGCAGCAGCGGCAGTGTGAGCAGCGTAAGCGGCCGCTGCCGCCGCACTTGCCCATGCAGCAACATTGGGAGCAGCAGCAGCACTACTAGCTGCAATGGCAGCCGCGATAGCACGACCAGTAGCACAATTAGCAGCAGCGATAGCACCACTAGCAGATTGTCGCTTTTTGTTTAAATCATCCATCTTGATTTTTCCGTCAAGAAAGTCTTCCGCTGCTTTTATGCAATCACTTACTCTCGTGTCGTTCGGAAATTTACTTTCATAAGATTTAAGACAATCCGTAGCGCACCATAGTGCAAATCTTTGAAGAACAATCTTAGGAATCTCCTGGACTAACCGCATTTCACTTGAAGCGAATTTATTATTTTGATTGACTATTTCCCCCCTTGCCTCAGAAATAAACCATCTTTGTCCATAAACATTTCTGAGTGAATCTCTTGGTGTCAATCCGGCGTGAAGTCCATTAGAACAGCAAACTATTTTTCCATTTACTTTGTTCCATTCTCCGATTTTCCAAGACATTTCTCCCTTTTCAGAAGTCAAGTCATCTTTCACGAATCTGTAGCATTTTATTGTTGTCATGTTTCGTCCTTTAATATTTAGAGTAGTTTTTTGTGTTAATGTCAAAATTCACTTCCACATAATTTTTCCGCTGGTTGATTCAATTGATTGTCAATTGAAATAGGAATGAAGCTCATATGTATTTTTGAATTAAAAATTTATCGCTTGAAGATAAGTTTTTTTCTTTATCCGTTAGACGTCGGAGTGTTCAAGTCCCGGTAGATGGACGAGCAGTTTCGCGTCACGATCAAACTGTCTCGGTGGCGAGCAAAAAAAGATGCACCATCCGCCAGCTGGCTGAGATCAAATATCTACTTTGCGAAGCAATTTGATATACTTTTACTGTCCGAGCTCGCCGTAGGCAACCTGCCTGCCGACAGGCAGGTTAATTAAAGCACCGACTGAGTTAGCGGAGCGTTTTTTAAAATTTTCTATTAAAAAGCTATAAGATTATTCAGTCCTGATTATATTTTGATTCCTTGAAATAAGATAATATTGCTCTTTTGTTAAGCTATTGACAACCATTATTATAACGTCTACATAAATACCAGTATCCCAATTTGGACCATTTTTACTTATTTTGTTTAGTTTATAATCTGGGACGAAAGGTTGAATCCCGTCAATAGGAGTTGACTCCCATATTAATTGGTTTTGAATGATGTATAGCTTTTCGATGTCGAGATATGAGGGGATTGCTATATTATCAATATTTACAAGGTATATATCTGCAATAAGTGGTGGGGATTTTTTCCCAATTCCAATGCCAGGAAAAAAGTCACGGGATAGGTATGTTTCTAAGATATAATTTTGATTTTGAAGAGTTAGTGTATCAACAGAGATTGAATATAGTTTGTTTAGAAGTGCTTCATCTTCAAAAGTCGTTACTGGTTTTTTGCATGCTGTCATAAGTATGATCAGAAGTATCAAAAGGTGAATTTTGGAAAGAAAATTCTTATGGGTTATAGTTATCGTCATAGTTAATTTGTCAAGCATATTGTCCTTAGTATTAGAAGCAAACTTAAAGAAGAGTTAGCGGGCGTTTTTTATCATTTATCAAGTTTGTCAAGTTAGTCAAATTTGTTAAGAAATACGGTCATTATCAGGATGCAATAAATTGGTAGTCACTGGTCCCAGGGTTGTGCGACATACCTTCTAACGGTCCGGTGGTTTAATAAGTTGGCGTCCGTGTTGAGGTGCCGTTTTTTTTACCTCCCGTTCCGATAGCTATCGAGACCGGTAGATGGCACGGAGTTGTCTTGTCACGATAAATTCTCTTAATGGCACCTTGTCCCGATAAGTTGACGAAAGCTTTCTGGTCATGATAAAACAATCCAGATAGCGAGCAAAAAACCTATATGCCGGTAGGCAGGCAAGGCACCAGCACGGAGGTTCTTTTTCGCTCAATCTATTTGAAATAGGCTGTAAAGGTCTACGTGTTTTAGTAAATCATCTCATGAGTAAGGACAAAACGCAATGTACCTGGCTAGTTCTTATGTTTATTAAAATCTGAAGTAAGAAAACTAAAGACTTTACTTTCGGTTTTATATCCCTCTTTACCCGAAGCAATTATCTTCCAATAGTAGGTAGTGTTTGGCAATAATCCAATTATCGTTTTCGAATGTTTTATTGTTGAAACGGTATCCGGTAAATCGACTTTGTTTTTCTCACATCCACCGGCAGCGATTAAAATAAAAATTCCTATAACCAATAGTTTCTTGTTTTTCCGGATTAATGCTGAAGAGAGAAACAACATTAGAATGAACAAACCGGGCAGACTTGCTCTTGTAAAGCCGGTATTTGCAATTTTAGTATTTATCAAGTCTGAAAATTCTTTATCTGCAGAAAGAAGTATTTCGTAATCATCGACGTTACCAACCCAGGATAAATTAACTGATGAACTGCTAATTAGTTCATTTGAAACCGGATAGATACCTTTTATTCCGGAAAATAACGGGGGTAATGAAAGAGAACGCTGTCCTTTATTTAATTCATCGACCAGATTAAATTTAAAAGCTTCCTCATAATTCTGATAAACATAAGCATAGACATCCAGGTTCTTTAAATCATAAATTATCGAATAGATAGTCGGATTCTCCTGCCCCTTATTTGCTGCTCCATCCAGAATAGTCCGGAACAGGTCCATTGAAATATCTTTATTATCCTCAAGCATTTTATCAATATATTCATATCTGTAACATGCGATAAAATCAGTTGTTTTGGGATTATCTAAATAAGAATTAAGAAAATTCGTAACGAGTTGATAGCTTTTCCCGCTTCTGATAAAGGTAAGACTATCATCCTCAGCCCGCTCAATTACAAGAGAATTCCCATACCGGTCACCAATTAATAAATGGACATAAGAGAAGTAGGGAGCATTATAGGTTTTAAACAGGCTTTCAGCTTCTTCGACGGTTGTACAGGTTGTCATTATTAAATCCATAATATAACCATTGTAGTTAACAGTACCGGGTACATGAAAGCTGAAATCTTTCGGATATAAATTATCTGTCCATTCATAAAATAATCCGTGATCATTATCCCTCCGGTATCGCCAAATGAATTATCAAAATAACCTCTTATATTGAAATTCAAATACCCATATTTATTATTTGCCGAAGGGAAAAAATGTATTTGAGAATCGGGAACTTTCCAATCGACGTTTATGCCTACATATATATTATTTTTATCTTTTGCATAGAATGCGGAACAAGCCTGAAGCTGGTGCTGGATGAACAGTGCAAATACCAAAACATAAGAATATTTCATGGCTGTTTCTTATTTACAAAGTTAAATCCCACCAATACAGATAAAGCTGAATTCCTGAGGTTTAAATCCTGGCTGCTTTTATCAAACCTTACCACACAGTAATCATATCGAACCTGAAAAGATAGTTTCCATACCTCGATGCCTGCTCCGGTAATAAAACCGGCATCAACCCTTTTTACATCATTTAGATACCCTCTGGAACCTGATGCGCCTGTATTAATGCTTAACGCCGGACCGGCAATAATTATTGGCTGTAGCTTCTTTTCATTTCTTAACCTGAGTACAAATAATACAGGTACTTCCAAATAATTTAAATAGACATATTCATATAAATTATCAATGGTATTTATTTTAGATCCTTTGGTATAAAAATCTATTTCCGGTTGAATTGAAAATTTGTAATTTAAACGATATCGAAAATATCCGCCAATTATAGCGCTGGAGACCGGAGCTAAATCCTTATGAGGTATGCCACTCCCGATAAAAGTCGATGAAACGTATCCTATATTCAGGCCAGTGTTCAACTTATCCTGAGCAAGAACTGATAAGGAAACCATTAATGAAAAAAACACTAAACCATATTTTTTCATTGAATTTTTTATATAAGACCGTTCAAATGGTAATTACCCTAATTTATACTTAACAAATATTCAGAAATTAGATGATTTATGACAAATCCTGAATACGGATAATTGTAAAAGGAGCGTTGTGATAAAAACTAGAATGTCAAGATTGTAATGGATGCAGAATTATAGACCAAACGGTTGTTTTTGTTCTTTAGGAGCCTGCTACCTTACACCCCACGGCCCGTTGGTTTAATGAGTTGTCGTCCGTGTTATTTTTAGGCTTTTTTTATTTGTCATGGCGTGTCTCGCGACCTTTCTACTAGGCAAGGTTCGTTTTTGTCCTGTCAATTTATAGTCGTGGATTAAAAGTCCGGGGGAAAGGTTTAATCGTCCAGTAAGATTGCGAATCATTTCTACTGTTAATTTGCGCTTACGATTCATTATCTCCGAGACTCTATTTTTCCCGCCAATTGTATCAGCAAGATCAACTTGTTTTAAATTCAATTCTTCCATTCTGATTTTAATGGCTTCAATAGGATCTGGTGCTTCTATTGGATAATGTTTTTTTTCATACTCGTCAATCATTAGTCCAAGAATGTCAGCTTCATCACTTTCTATTGTTGCGCTCTTAGCATCAAAAATGACCTCAAGTCTTTTCAGTGCTATCTGGTAATCTGCTTCTGTTTTTATAAGTTTTATATTCATCGTCATTGTTTTTAGATCGTATTCGCATCGATTTTATCATATTCAGTATGAGATCCGATGAATCGAATAAAAATCCACTGTTTCTCAAAGTTGAATTTTGCAACCAATCGATATGCATTACCTTTAATATTAAAAACTATCCTGCTCTCTTTCAGAATACTTGCATTAGCGTAAGTCTTTTTAACCTCATTTGGGGTATTCCATTCCGAATTCATTGCAGTGTCATACCACGTTTTTAAGTACTGCTCAGAGTCAGGGTGTTTTTCCCAAAATTGTTTTAAAGTACTTTTAGCAAATATCCTCTCCATTCATTTATAGTCTGGCACAAAAATAGAGATAATTCCCATATTGGGAACTATTTTGTCAGATTTTTTTAGTGCATTCCAAATTGAAGAATGATATTACCTCTTCGTGAGTTATATTTAAGTTTTTGTCTTTATTGTATAGATCCCATCGTCATAGCGAAATTGTCCAGGCATAGGGCTGGAACCAGCTTCTTAAACATAACGGCTCGTCGGTTTAATTGAGTTGGTGTCCGTGAAGTTGTGCCGCGTTTTTTGCCAATCCGGGTGGCACTAGATTTTTTAAGTTGAACTGAGATTAATCGCATAGATTTTTGGGGCTGATTAGAAGTTGTCCGGACTGCCGAAGGCAACCGATCCCGCCTAAGCGGGAGAGCTCGACGAAGTCAATTAATTAAAGCACCGTCCGAGTTAGTGGTTTTGTTTATTTTTTAAGTTGTCCCATTTTTCCCTGACATTTATTTCTCCCTCAAAGTATGTTGTCTGGTCCTCCTTATTAAAAATCTCGTATGAGGGAGCGATTAGGATTTTTCCGGAGTCTGGGTAATCACATATATCGAATCCTACGAAGGATCTAATATCTAGATATGTGCAAGGTTCTGAAGTGTGATTGTAAAACTGATGTGCGCCAGAATCACCCATTTCGAAAAACACTAAATCACCTGAAGAAACAATATCTAGTCCATTTGGAGTTCTTAACGTCAACGATCCTGAGATAATCATGAACAATTCCTCTGCAAACCTGTGAGAATGATATGGAGCAGAATACTGTCCAGGGTTAAGTAACCTCAAATCGAAGTTTAAATTTTTGGGATTCAAACCTTTTATCTTCCTGGAAACATCCGAGAATAACTTGAAATTTTCAATCTTGTTTGGGTCTTCTTGAAAATTTCTGTCTTCACATTTTAATATTGTTGCCATATTTATCGTTATTGAAAAACTTGAATATAAGACTTTTTATTAGGTACTGAGGATTTATTTTTTGGCAAAAGCTGACCACTAACGGCCCGGCGGTTTAATTGAGTTGGCGTCAGCGTCGAGGTGCCACGTTTTTTGCCTCCCGTCCCGATAGCTATCTGGAGCTATCGGGACGGATGCCACAAATTTTGATAAGTTGAGATGATCTTTCTCACATAGACTTCTGAATGCGATGATGAAGTTGTCCGGGCTGCCGACCGTGTCCCGCGAAGCGGACCTTGTCCCGCGAAGCGGACCTTGTCAAGATATTACAAATTATGGATTGTTACAGTCAGCGAAGCGGGAAGCCAATTAATTAAACCGTCCGTGTTAGATGTTCGTAGCATTTTCTTAAAACCTGAATCCTAAAGTGGCCTGGTACCAGACATTTTTGTAACGGGGATTTGTGGATGTTCCATCACCGTTATTATTTTGAAGGTCCCATCCGGCTCTTGCGCCAAGTACAAATTGGTCCATGGTAATATCAATACCAGCTACAAAACACAATACACTTTTATCATTTTCAAACTCCTTCTCTTGAGTACTGGTAAAACCTCCACCTGTAAATACATCTTTTTGTTTCACAAGGAAAGAATAATCAGGTCCTGCCAGAAGGGTTATAAGTGCACTTGGTTTAATTGCAAATAGTAGGGGAACATCTATATAATTTGTGGTATGAGTAAATTTATAAGGGATAGTAAGGAATGTGCCTGATTCCTTGTATCCTTTTTGAGAAAATAATATTTCAGGTTGAAACCCTATATATTTCCCGATAGGGATTGCTAAAAAAGCGCCTGCAGCAAAACCAACTTTAAAATCAGCATTAAATTCCTGATCTTTTGAGTCATAAACATTTGAAAAATTTGCACCTGCTTTTAGGCCAAACCGAAGACTATTACGCAAATCAGAACTGTTATCCTGACCGCTTATAATGTTAGCTATGAAGATAATTGTCGCAATTATTAGAAAATACTTTTTCATTATTATTAGTTTTATGCTTCCGAGTAAATTGCTCACTAACAAAAGTATGTCTTTCTTCCCCAGAGGTAGTTACATAAATAGGAAAATAATTTACATAATTCACACATATGAATTAAACAGTTCTGAAGCATAATGTAATTTCTGTTTAACCAATCCGCTTTTTAAAATATCTATACGGCAAATAAAGAAGAAACTGAAGCTATTCGTCCAGATATAAATCTGTCCTGGCGCTGGCGCAGGCACTTAATTAAACCGTCCGAGTTAGCATTTGGGCAAATTTTAAATCTGTCAATATTTCGGTGTTTGTCAGCCAAACGATTTCTGAGTTGGGGTGCTGGTTTGCATGCATGCTGAATTGGTCTTGGTTACCGTTCATTTATCCGGGTATTATAATTTTACTACCAAGAAATTTTGGTTTTTTGCCTACCCAAAAATCTAAAAATGTTTTTACTCTTGCTAACCTCTCTCTCCATGGAGTTTCCAAACCTTGTACGTTGCCAGCTTCTTTTGCATTAAACCCAATGGCAATGATCCCTGCTCTAGAAGCAGTGTAAATAGCTCTTTCATTGTGAAATTGTTGCGAAATAATTGTCACAGAGTCCTGTCCAAAAATTTCCTTTAGCCGTATTATTGAGTCAAAAGTTCGAAAACCAGCATAATCAAGATAGATATTTATCGAGTCTATGCCCCCTTTGATTAGGTCTGATCGCATAGATTCTGGTTCATTATAATCTTTACGGCTATTATCACCACTAATAATGATATATTTTATTTTGGCGTTTTTCAGAAGATTTATCGCTGCTTCTATTCGATAATCATAATACGGGTTATTACGTCCATGCTTACCATATTTGGAGGCACCGAGCAAAAGCCCGACTTTATTGAATGGGATTTTATTCAAGTCGGAATACATATTGTCTTTGGCTGCATCAACAATTATTTTATTGCAAAAATAAATTGTTGCCACAAGTGATATAATTCCAAACAATATTGAATATATAAAAACTTTTTTTTTTCTCATGATCTTGAAGTATGACACCTAATAGTTTAGAGAATCTACTAATAAGCAAACTTACAAAGTATTTTGAATCCCGATATCAAGTGAAATTATGCTTTTTCTGTTAGCATTTCGGGCCTGGCTTTTGGGTATAGTATTGTCACTTTATTATCAAATTGGCCCTGTTGTCGCGCACCTATTCTAGGACGAGATAGTACTGTATATGATCAGGACATCTCTTTAAATTTTGGTTTGCAAAAATATGAATCCTTCTTCAATTAAAAAAATTATCAACAAAAAAGTAACATTTATTGTCATAAGTGGCTAAATACCGATAGAAAAACGCTTTTTACCGAATTTCATTTAGCAGCTTCTATATGAGAATTACTTTTGACATAGATTAAATACTTTAGAATTATGAGACAAAGTCATTATCACCACTACAGAGATTATCCCCGCTTCAGGGATAGGGAACATCATCCCAGGGTGAGCATAGGATTATTCTTTATTGTTCTTGGTGTGGCACTTCTGGTTGCAACAAATAATTTGCTAAACCTGGGAAGTGTCAGCAGTTATTTTACCTGGGAGACAGCAATGATCTTCATTGGCGTATTGCTTTTATTAAACCTTCATTTAGTCAGATTAAGGATGAGTACATATCAAGTCCAAATGATATTTAATTGATAAAATTTTTAAAACTTAAGATAATGAGAAATTTATTAACCTGTTTCCTTTCGCTTATATTCCTTGGCTCCTGTGTCAAGCCACCACAGGCAAAAGTTGTTCATGGTGAAAAAATACTTATAATAAATGCAGATGATCTCGGTATGAACGATGAGACTAACAAAGCCATCATTGAGTCATATCGGGCAGGTATTGTAACCAGCACTAGCGCTTTTGTTACTTTTATTGATCCGATCCAAACTCTTAAACGTATTCATAACGAATATCCTAATTTACCCATTGGTCTACATCTGAATCTCAGCGAAGGGAAGCCGGTTCTTCCTGCCAGTGAAATCTCCAGTTTGGTGGATAAAGATGGTAACTTCTATTCACCTGACAAGATTATCTCTAAGCTGGCCGATATGAAAATTGAAGAGGTACGAAAGGAACTAAATGCACAGGTAAAGCTCTTCCTCTCCTCTGGCGTTCCTCTTGATCACATTAATTGCCATCATCATATTACAGCACTATTCACTCCATTCCACATAGTAATGCGCGAAATTTCGCTTCAGTATAAGGTTCCCATGCGAAATCCTGTTCCATACTCTATTTATCAGAAAATGAATGTGAATAGTGGTGGCGGATCGTCATTTGCAGGTAAAAAAATGATCACTTATGGTATACTACATCCGTTTAAATCTATTCCTATGATGAAAAAGGTAGGTCCGACTGCGTTTATTGAACAGGAAAAAATTGACAAGGAGGCTGGAGTTGGTATGCCTGACTGGTTTATTGATGCCTTTTTTGAAAATGCTACAGTAAATGATTTGAATTCAATTATACACCAATTGCCAGAAGGAATTTCCGAACTTATGTGTCATCCTGTCAGACTTGGAGAGGGTAAAGTTCTTTCAAATCCGGATGTTAGAAAGAATCTGGAGGCATGTCATGTGAAGCTTGGCAACTTTGATTCGGTTCGGAAATAGCTTGCACATAACGGCCCGGCTATATGGAGAGGTTGCGTTACCCGACGCAGCATCCGGCTACGTCCCTGTGTATAAGTTGACAAATAGTCCCGGTGCAAGGAGGGTATGGCGCATTTTTTGCCGTCATGGTACAATCTTTATCAGGTTCTGGAGCGATCGCGGTACAAACTTCATTGGGTTACGAATAAGTCACGTTTGCAAAACTGAGTCGAAGCCGCCTAGCGCAGCGTCGCGGTACAAACTAGATCGAAGCCAGATATTAGTCACGGTGTAGAAATTTTATTACATTCAGATGAGCGCATCCGGGTTTGAATCTATTAACGAATTTGTCTTACGAGCAGGAGCAATTTGCAAAAAATGTGACAAGCAACTTACCCATATTGTCCGTGTTAGCATTAGTTATTTAAGGCTTTATTAAATATTCTGATATCCAAAGAGAATTCGAAATATCTTTGGACAATCTTGTAATCATAATAATATTGGAATGGCCTTGCAAGGTAACTTTTTTCAAAAGGAGTTAAGCCGAATCCGTATCGAACTCCAAAGCCAAATTTATTGGATGGGCTAAAAGTGATACCAGTCAGTATCGAAAATTCGAGCTGTTTCTGATCAGGTTCTTCGTTAGACTGAAAAATGTTAATGTTATAATCTTTTATTTTAGAGGAGATTAGATAACATATCTCTGGCCCTAATTCAAAATTAACATTATGAATTGGTGAAACATAGAATAAAACTGGCATAGAAAAATAATTGTTTCTATAGATAACCTGCACACTAGTTACACCGGAAACCCAATCAAAATTGTAACCTTTGACGATAAATCTAGGTTCTATTGTAATTCCAAATGATTTATTAATGTGGTCTGAAACTGTAAACCCAATCGCATACGAATATCTTGAACTAATTCTATTGTCAGTTGTCGCAGGATTTTCAGTGTACCTTGCACCAACAATTAAGAAACTGGGTTTTAAACCTATTGATAATTCTTGAGCAACACATTTAAATAAAATAGTGAAGCTTATGAGCGAAACAAAAGCTATTTTTTTCATACTATATGTTTTCATACTAACTGAGTAGGACCTAATTAATTAGTGCTAACGGCCCGGCGGTTTAATTAGGTGCCGTCGGAGCCTGCCCAGAGCGATAACGAAGGGTCGCGTTGCATTGTTTTTTGCCTCCCGTCCCGATAGCTATCGGGAGCTATCGGGACCCGGTAGGTGGCTGAAAAGTTTTGGTTCACGGTAATTTGTCTTGACGGTACCAAGTCCGGGTAAGGGTTGTGAGTTTCAGGTCACGATGAAATAGTCTCGGAGCAGAGCAAAAAACAAGGCACCAGAGCGTCGGCTTGCAACCCTATTGACTTTGTCTCGGTAGCAGGATTAGTCATGGTACCGAAAGTTTAATAAGTGGAAATAATGTTGATAACATAGACTGATGGAGCTGATTACTAAGCTGTCCGGGCTGCCGACCGTGTCCCGCGAAGCTGACTTTGTCAAGATATTACAAATTATGGATTGTTACAGTCAGCGAAGCGGGAAGCCGATTAATTAAACCGTCCGTGTTAGGTGGTCGTAGCATTTATTTTGCTCTTAGGAAGGAGATTATTTGAAATCAAATTTAATCTTTCCTTTTTTGTCCAATAGTCTGAGAGTCATAAGATATTTATAGGGTTTATCATTAAGAACCTTGATAGTATTAGATATTGTGGAAAAGGTACTGAATAAAAATCCAACCAAAAGCAAATAGGGTTGGTGAGCTTTATAAAGAATAAAAGTGCCAGGGATTATACATAATAGCCACATACTTAATTGAAACTGAATGATGTCATAAAAGTGCTCTTTCATATTCAGGATAGATTTGGAATTTCTTTTCCAATAAAATAGAGTAGGGAGAATTAGGAGAAATAGTCCGCTTAAATGTAAAATAACCAATGAAATTTTTTCATCCTCTTTCTGTGTTTCAACAGAATTGTCGAATTCGGGACCATTAAAAATGCTGAAATCAACGTCTAGCGCTTTAGCTATCATTTGTAAGGTAAATGATCTGGGGTCAACCTCACCATTTTCAATTCGTTGGATTGTTCTAACACTTAGTTCAGTTTTATCTGCTAACTCTTCTTGTGTCAGTCCTTTTTTGACTCTAAGGTCTTTTATTATTTCTCCGGTTTTCATAATTAATTTTTTATTACAAATATCACCTTGGATCTGGTCACAATCCAACTACAAGAACACGACATTAACACGTCATTTCTCTTAAATTCCAGCCAAAACTAGTCAATCTGGCGAAGATTATATTCAAAGTCGTTAGGTGGCGTAGCATATTTAAAGTCCCGGTAACCGGATGAGAACTAGACTTGCGTGGGTCGGAAAACTTGCAGATGATGCTCATAAACCGGTTTTGCAAATTTCAAAAACAAAACCGTGACGTATCATATACAAGTTTGAGTCGGGGCAAGCCGGATATGTCAAGAAAAAATTAGCAGATGACCGAAGCCCTATGGACGGACGAAAATAATGTGTCATGATAAATTCTATAATGTAGACAGTCTGTAGTTTTGCGAGCTATGCCACCTAACGGCCCGGCGGTTTAATGAGTTAGCGTCCGTGTCGCGGTGCCTTGTTTTTTGCCTCCCGTCCCGATAGCTATCGGGACGGGTGCAACAAAATTTAATAAGTGAAATAATGTTTGCTCTCATAGACTTTTAGGGCTGATTGCGAAGTAGTCCGGGCTGCCGACCGTGTCCCGCGAAGCCGACTTTGTCAAGATATTACAAATTATGGATTGTTACAGTCAGCGAAGCGGGAATCCAATTAATTAAACCATCCGAGTTAGCTACCGGTTTTTATTTTTTTAAGCTCATCTTCAATAAGTTCTAAAGTCATTTCAAGTCCATTTGAATCCTGAAGTTGTCTCGAAATCTCCATAGCTTTTTCCTTATATTTATCGTTTGTAACACATTCTTTAATCGCTGAAGAAAGATCTTTTGATGATAGTTTTTTGAAATCACAAGAATTTGGTCCTAATCCTAATTTTACGATCTGTTTTCGATTCTCAAATTGATCAGCCATAAAGGGAAATGCTACTTGAGGAATCCCTGCTCTTGCAGCTGCTGCCATAGTACCAGTACCTCCGTGATATACAATTGTAGCTAATCTTGGGAAAAGAAACTCAAATGGCATTTCATCGACGTATAGGATATCAGAAGTATTATTCTCAGGCAAATTAGCCCACCCTTTGGAAATTATTAATCTTTGATTTGTTGTCCTAGACACCTCCCTAAAAATATGATCAAATTTTTCAGGACGAGAGACAGGGTTACTACCAAATCCAATGAAAACTGGGGCTTTTCCTGAATTAAGAAATTTTTCAACTTTTTCAGGCAAGCCATTTTTAGAAGAGAGAGGTATGTAGCCAGTTTGGGTAAAATTAAATAAAACTCCTTCTTTAACTTCACATAATTCTTTATCACAAGCAACTATAACATTATCTCCCATCCAATTTTCCCATACATCTCTAATTGGTTGTAAGCCAACTTCTGTTCGTTTTTTATTGATAAACCTTTTCATTACCCTGTTTGTCATGGAACGGCCAAATCCAAATAATATACGATATATTATGGGATCTGTCTTACTAGTCCCTAAAAGTGCTGGATAGAAAATAACAAATTGATATGGGATTTTTAATATATCTGCTACAGTATGAACACCTAAAACAAATCCTACCCCAATTATTAAATCAGAACCTATAAGTATTCCAGGTAGTTTATTTATCTGGTTCTCAGTTTCCTTTTTCATCTCTTTTGGAGTCGGTGCTGCTGTAGCTCCACCCTTAAATTGGGAGTTCTTTTTAAACAGTTCTAGATAATTTGGACCAAAGGCCACAAATTGACAATTGTATCGTTTTACAAGTTTTTCGTTCTCCGGTGGTACGCAACAAATTACTTCATGTCCATTTTTGATAAGTCCTAATGCTAGAGCAATCATAGGTTGAACATCTCCCCTTGTTCCGTTTACTACTATTGAAATCTTCATATACTGTGTGTAGATTTATTTAATAATTAGTCAAGGTATACCGTTCTAACTGGATAGGGGCCGACTGGTAGCTAACGGCCCAGCGGTTTAAGGAGTTGCCGTCCGTGTCGCGGTGACTTGTTTTTTGCCTCCCGATAGATGGATGCGAGCTATCTTGTCATGATAATATAGTCCAGATGACGAGCAAAAAACAAGGCACCAGCGCGCCTGCCCTCGTCGAAAAGGCGGGGTCAGCCAGCCAACCCAAAGATGCTGTCCCGGGGATGAAACTGTCCAGGTGCCAGAGTATTTTATAAAAGTTACTGAGTTTTCGAGCATAGATTTTTGGGTTGATTACAAATCTGTCCTGGGTTGGCGGAAGGCACTTAATTAAACCGTCCGAGTTAGCGATTAGGCATTTTTAGAGTTCACTTGATTAAATCAAAGCTTACAGTATAGAAATGAAAATACCTTGCATCTGGTTCTTCTGTTCTCACTTCAATTTTGGAATCGTTAGTAAAAACAAATAATGGATCTCCGAATTTCTTATAAAATTCACTATCCTGAAAATATCTTGTGCTTTTATTTGGGTATTTATTTTTTATAATTTCAAGGAAGGCCTTCATCTGTTCAGCATACTTTGAATCTCTTTTAACTAAAATTCTGATCGTTTTTATAACGTCTGGTTGTGGTGCATGGTTTGGTTCCCATTCAAACATGTTCACAATAAAAAGATATTTATCCTGTGGATCTTTTGGTACCCAATTTTCCGATTTGAGAATTCTTAGATCTGGGTATAAAGCATTTGACATTGTACCTTGTGCATTAAGATTAGCTGCACCAGTAGTAGAATATTCAAAATTGTGATCTTTTAATATTTTGCTTAAGTGCTTGGTATTTGTTAAAGACATTTCAATGTCCGCAACCGTCACTGAAGGGTTACTTAAAAGTTGACAAAAACATGTATGACTATTCAAGAAAGTAAATAATAAAAGGGCCAGTACTTTTTTCATAGCAGTAAGCATTTGTTATTATTTGGTACTAAGTTTATTACACAAAAAGAATGCCATTTAAGAAAACTTAAATTCATATTTTGTAGATCAAGCATATAATACTCGTTCACATGCGGAGGCCCTGGTGCTTACCGCTAATGGCCCGGCGGTTTAATTAGGTGACGTCGGAGCCTGCCCAGAGCGATAGCGAAGGGTCGCGGTGCCGTGTTTTTTGCCTCCCTATAGATGGATGCGAGCTATCTTGTCATGATAAAATAGTACAGATGGCGAGCAAAAAACAAGGCACCAGAGCGTCGGACGAGCTCGCCGCAGGCAACCGATCCCGCCTAAGCGGGAGAGCTCGACGAAGTCAATTAATTAAACCGTCCGAGTTAGCTGACGTAGTTATTTTTTCTTGAATTGACGGGCTATCTGATTTTACTTTTTTGATTTATGATGATAAGATAAATTATGCAAATAATCAAGAATAGTCCAGAAACGCCAGACATAATCCAAGAGTATAGGATTGCATTATTCCCTTGAGTAATTTTCCAAACATTTATTATACTCATAAGTCCTACGCCTATCCAGAAACTCATTGCCAGTTGTAAGGTTATTTTTCTTTTACTCAGATTGATCATCATAAAATGTACTTATATAAATAGAAACAATTTTCATGTCGAAATTGTTTCAAGGAACATTTGGCAGCTAACGTTTGAGTGTAGCAGGAGGGATTGCGGGCTACAAAACTGTCCACCACTACCGAAGTTTGTGCGGGACAGAATGCTTCATTTATCTCTAAAACCCTTATTGCTGCAACACTTTGTTACCAACAGTTATTCGTTAAATTCTAAAATATATTCATTATTATTCATATTTTAATTAATTTATAATTGCGTAAGATATTCTTTCCACAAAGCCTGATTCCTTTCATTTTTTGCACCAATTTTTAAAGCAGTTTCAAGATCTTTTTTTGCTAAACTAATAAGTCGAGCTTTATTAATATCAAATAGTTTTAATTGGAGTAAATAAATTTGAGCTCTCACACCAAAAGGTTCCCCATAACTTGGCTTCAAGTTTATTGCTTCATTTATTAGTTTAATGCACGCTTCCAATTCATCATTATACATTGTTATTTCTCGATAAATTAGTCTACGGTGATAAGGTCCTGTAGCATCAATAACACCTGAATTCTCGATTTTTTTAAGAACCGATTCAATTATTGAATCAACTTTTTCATTAATTTCATTCCGATTTGTTACACTAAAAATATTTTTTATCCAGTTCATAATACTTCCTCCTAAATTCTACTTTAACAGATTAAAAAAGGATATTAAACTCATTCACCAAATCAACTTTTAAATCTTCTACTTCATTTCTATAAATCACATTAAATAATTCATTCTTATGAGAGCGTTGGCTTGTGCTATAAATAAACTTATCATGTTTTCTTTTCATTATTATACTGCCCCAGGAAGTCTGATCTTCAATAATGTATCCAGACGATTTAGCTTTCTTAATGAACTCTTCAACAGAATGGGACGACTTAATAAATCTCTTTAATTCATCTAACCCGGCAACGGACTTAGTTTTTGCACTTTGCTCAGTTGCTGAAAATATTTTCTTAAACCAATTCATAATTTTACCCTCCTAATTAGTTTTGATTTTTATTAAATTATTTCCAAAATTGCCACCACTTTTTACTGGTTTTTACAATTTGTTTCTCTGTTGTATTTTTTACTGGTTTTTCAACCAGTTTTTCAATTGGTTTTTCAACCAGTTTTTCAATTGGTTTTTTAACTGTTTTTTCAATAGGCTTTTCACTTAGTGAAAACAATTTCGCTTTGGTGATTGTAATTATTAAGATGCGAGCTGGCGTTTCTGGAAAGCAAAAACCACCATATACCATAATAGCTTCCCCGCTCAAACGCAATTGAAATGCCTTTATTACAATGGTATAACGGGATGTGTCAATAAGTTTATCTAATTCATCAATTCCAATTTTTGGATCAGGTTCAACACCATTAGGGGTACAAAAACCTTCAAGCACAAGATTTGGCTGAAACCTTCGTACTTCGGCCCAAAGAACAGGCCAAGCCGAGATTAAAACATCACCAATAAAAGTAGGTAGCTTATCCCGACCAATTGCATCAGCAAACTTTAATGGAAGAATAAGAAAAGCTTTCTTCACAGTAGTTGGATCGACATAGATAGGCAAATCAGATTCTGTCAGGTTTTTTATTTCACGTTCTGTTTTCATAATGAATTCTCCTTTAAAATTTAAAATTTGATTGATAATATTTATTAGCTATTAATTTGATTCAATATTTTAGCGTGTTAATGTCTGAATTATTCATATACCATTGAGCAGCAGTTTGAAACTTATTCATGGAAGAAATTGCTCCATCCGTTTTCAAGTCTCCTTCAAGCTTTTTAAGTGTTTTCAACAATTCAGTCGGGAAAAAATACCGTTCGTTCCAAATTACTTTTGACCCTCTAACAATTACTATGAAACAGTATTTTTCTGCTGCAAGTCGTTTTAGTAGCCAAAAATTACTATTTATTGTTGGTTCATCTTCAGTCAAATGAGGAATAAACATTTCTTGAAATTTGCCATTATTAAGAAACAGGTAATGAGCAGCGACTTTCCCATGTGGGGATTCAACCCACTTTAAATCCCAACGAATCTTTGTACATCCATCCAGTCCGATATTTGGGTTCTCTTGAACTACAATAGCAATTGCTCCCCTTAAATGGTCTCTAACAATCTGTGCAGAATGGCCCAATTGCACATGTTTTGCCATTAAATCAGGTAAATTGGTTTTATTTTCATCCCATCCGGGCAAATTAAGCATTGTATCCCATGATTTGAAATATTCCTTACTCATCGAGGCATCAAAATGAGATGGAGATAATTCGAGTACTCTATTCCTGTCATCTTGTCCATCCTTACCCTGCATATGAAAATAATGAAGACTAGCACGTGCATATAGTAAATCAGGATCATTGGAAGCTTTAGTTACTGCTTGATTAAATAGATTCAATATATCCAAGTAGGAGCCAGAATTACTTGAATATAAAGGTGAATCCCCAATGATCTTAATTTCAATCGTTTTGTCAATTAATTCTTCAATTTCTTGGATTTCAACATGGGCAGGGTGTTTCGGTGAATAAACAGGAATCTGTCCCAAATTTGTTTTTGTCTGGTTCTCAATTGATGGTTTACCAAACAGACTTGTAAAGATGTTTTTCATGTCGCTTGATTTTTATAATTGTTGGTAACAACTCAATAAACCTAACTGGTAGCGTTTATTTGCGCATTAGACGAAACTCGAACAAGATTCATACATCCTAATAAACAGGCGCCTATCAATTTGTGCGTGCTTTACATCCAATTGCGGTTATTTATATTTATTTAACTCTATTTTTATAAAAACGAGTTTAATACATTTTATTTGTCATGGTTGAAATCTTAAAGATATTGAATCGTTATCAAATTGTAGTCCCGAGTTGGCAAAAAAGCATGTGTTTGGCAGCAGTGCAGGCTATCCTGGTGGCAAGCTGCCAAACTCTTGCTTGCGCATTGGATATCACAGTATTGTGCACGAAATCTTAAACCTAACGGCCCGGCGGTTTAATTAGGTGACGTCGGAGCCTGCCCAGAGCGATAGCGAAGGGTCGCGGTGACTTGTTTTTTGCCATCCCGATAGCTATCGGGGCCGGTAAACGGACGAGAAGCCTCGGGTCACGATGTAGTTGTTAGAAGGTAACAAGTCAGGGTAAGGGTTGTGAGTTTCGGGTCACGAAGAAATAGTCAAGATTGCGAGCAAAAAACAAGGCACCAGCGCGTCGGCCCTCGCCGAAGGCGGGGTCGGCTTGCAACCCTATTGAGTCCCGGTAGGTGGGGAGTAGAGTAGGCCCCGAAATTTGATAAGTGTATAAAAGCATATCGAAATGATGATCTGATCAAAAGAAAAAAGAGCGTTCGGGCCCATAAATTACCGAGAGCCTTCGTAAGGTGGCCTTTAGGTCCCCATACGGAGGCAGTCCGGGTCGCAAAAGGCAACCGATCCCGCCTAAGCGGGAGAGCTCGGCGCAGCCAACCGAGGACGACGCGCAGCGGCGGACGAGCTCGCCGCAGGCAACCGAGGACCGACCACAATTTACTTTGCGAAGCAACATGAAATGCTTATACGGTCCGAGCTCGACGAAGTCAATTAATTAAACCGTCCGAGTTAGTGGCTGGCTTTTATTCATAAATTGTCTTGATATAGTACTTTTAGTGCTTGTATCTGTCACTCATTACAAAACTGAATGAGGGGAAAAGACCATCGTTGCATTATGTCTGCACTATTTTTTATTTGTAGTGTTATTTTCCGTATTCCTATTTCTATCTATTTTTTAGCTAGTTGTTCCAATAAAATTTTTGCGCACATTTCTAAATCCGTTTTTCCTGAATTATAGTTTCTTAGTAAAATTACTGCATTACCATTTATTATATCAAAACAAAAATAAGAGGAGTATCCAGCAATGCCACCACTATGTCCCATAATTATCTGATCATCATCTGTTGTACTAATATCTAATCCCAATCCATAACCATTTCTACTGTCGTTTGGAGTACATATTGTTTGCATAAGTTTACGACTTTCATCATTAATAATTTTTTTCTCTGATGTTCCCATTAATGCAATAATAAATTTTACTAAATCATTTGGAGTTGTATATATACCTCCATTTGGTACTTTATATCCTCTTCCCTTATGTTCACGATAAGAGGTTTTTATATCCTTTTTATCTGAGTTCCCTCCAACACCTAAAGATAATCTGATTGTATCACTGACAGGTACGATAAAAAAGCTATTCTTCATGTTAAGTGGCACAAAAATACTATCAATTACCAACTTAATAAATGGTTTATTAGTCGCTCTTGATATTGCTAATCCTAATATTCCATAACCAATATTTGAATAGCTATATTCCATTCCTGGTTTTGCTTGAAATGAAGTTGTTGGAATTGATAATAAGATTTTATTCTCCCAATCTTCAATTGGCCCAACGGCGGCATTCTTCAATTTAGGTTCTCGGATCAATCCAGAAGTATGGCTAGCAAGATGCCTGAAAGTAATTAAAGTAGAATCAGAATAACCTATTAAACCTTTTATTTCAGGAAGATACTTTTCTATAGGGTCATCTAGTTTAAAATATCCTTTCTCTATCATTTGCATCATCAAAAATGCCGTAAAAGTTTTTGAGATAGATGCAATTCTATAAATTGTAGATGTATCTGCATAAATCTTAATTAAAGGATTAGCCAATCCAAATGCTTTAGACCATGCTAATTTGCTATTAATTATTATGGCAGCAGAAATACTGCCAATATTATCTTCACTAACATCTTTCACTAATTGTTTCTCAAATTCCTTTATATGTAATTGTTGTTCAGAATTTTGAGAAATAGCTGGACAAACGAAAAGCATTAAGTTAAATAAAGCAACAATTAAGTGTTTTCCCATGGTATAATATTTCAAAGATTATCAAATTTCATTGTAGTTCTGTTTGCTTCTATTTAAATATCGATATTTTTCTAATGTTGAACACAACTCGTGGAGAAAGTTACGAACTGCTAAGTGCTGGCCACTAACGGCCCGGCGGTTTGATTAGGTGCCGTCGGAGCCTGCCCAGAGCGATAGCGAAGGGTCGCAGTGCCATGTTTTTTGCCAGTCCCGGTAGACGGCAGTGAGCTTCGGGTCACGGTGAAACTGTTAGACGGTACCCAGTCCAGATAGATGGCATTGAAGCTTCGTGTCACGATGAAATAGTCTAGGTGGCGAGCAAAAAACACGGCTCCAGAGCGTCGGCTGACAGCGCCAAGATAGTCCCGGTAAACGGCATGAGGGCGGGCGCCAAAATTTGGTAAAAGGGGCAATGCATTTCGTATTGATGATCTGATAAAAAAAAAGAGCGTTCGGGCCCATAATTTGACGGTCAGCTTCGTAAGGTGACCTTCAGGTCCCCGCACGAGGCTGTCCTGGCGCTGGCGAAGGCAATTAATTAAACCGTCCGAGTTAGCGTTTCGTTATTTATTTGATTCATATTCAGTCTATTATCCATTGCATGAGGTTATCTTGCCTTCATAAACATTCTCCCAAATCTGATTTTCTTCAATCCTTGGGCTTCTTTATTGATTGATAACCAGATAAATTTAGGTTTTCCAACAACATGATCTTCAGGTACGAATCCCCAGTATCTTGAGTCTGTTGAATTATGGCGGTTATCCCCCATCATCCAGTAATAATTCATCTTGAAGGTATAATCAGTTGCAGGTTTATTATTTATATAGATCGTACTTCCATCAACCCTCAGGGCATTATGCTCATACGCATTAATAATGCGTTCATAAAGACAAAGGTTGGCTGTATCAATCTTTACTGTCGACCCTTTGACTGGAATCCAGATTGGTCCGTAATTATCTTCGTTCCATCCATAAACAGGATTATATGGAAATATATGATCAGCGTATTCACCTTTACTTTGATATATAGGAGAAACGTCAGATACATTCGTAAACTTCGATATTGCTTCCGCGTTTCCCTTCGTGAGTTGCAGTAGGTATTCTGCTCCGGAAATCATAGTCTGATCTGACCTGGAAATTTCAAGACGCTCAAAGGCTTTCGGATTGATTGTAGTACCGTTTGTACTTACTTCATAGGAAGTTTGCTGTGTGCCGTTATCCGGAACAATTTTCCCGTTTACGTAAAGTACTCCTTTTTTGATAGTTACTGTATCTCTGGGAATTCCAATGCACCTTTTTACCCAATTATCTCTTCTGTCAACCGGTCTGAATATAACGGTATACTTATCCCTGATGTCTTTCCTTGCCGATTGGATATAATAACTATCTGGCTTATGAGATGTTCCTCCTTCCATCTCTTTTAGGTCCCTCGCCCTTCTCCTCACGATCGCATAATAATCGGGATTTGTTTCTTCAAGTACCACAGTATCACCGGCAGGAAAATTGAAAACAATTGGGTCATTATTTTTTACCTTTCCTACTCCTGCGAGACGTTTATATGGCCATAAAATAAAATTTGACCACGATTTACCACCTGTAAGCGGCATTGTGTGCTGTGTGAATGGAAATGCTAAAGGAGTATTTGGCATCCTGGGTCCATAAGCAAGCTTGCTTACAAAAAGATGATCACCAACCAGGAGTGACTTTTCCATCGATGGTGTTGGGATCCTGTAATTCTGAAAAAAGAATATGTTGATAAGAGAAACAGCAATAACAGCAAATATCAGTGCATCAAGCCATTCAATAAAAGCACTGTTCTTTGCATGTCGCTTTTTCCAGAAAGTCCAGTTTACTTTTTCTGACACATAAATATCGAAAAGAACGGCTAGCCCGATAAGTAACCAATAGTTTCCAATCCAGATAATAATAAGAAGATAGATAATCGCAACGATTGAAAACCTGAAGTATCTGTTAGAAAGTAAGTTATTCATGAAATATTTTTTAAAGTTTATAAAAATAAGGCTAATTTTAGAAATATAGAGCATCATTCCTTGAGGAAATGTCTGCAAAGTTCAAAGGAGTTAGCGTTCGTATGGTTCTGATTAAAATGTCTAGGTAACAGAAATTGTCTCGTCGAAAAAGTTATTAATAAGTGAGTCTTAGTCCTGGCTAGTAGGCTGAATATGAACGCTAACGGCCCGGCGGTTTAATTAGGTACTGTATTAAAAACCAAATTTAAATTATGTTATTTTTAATTAAATTTGTGCTAACGGAAAGAGAACTTTGGACGATAACTCGTACGAATGTTCATCTTGTGT
>Ga0224522_1000132_pt1 | contig 36794 bp, 26 predicted proteins | sample CFST25metaG_FD_182733 | JGI IMG/M metagenome (GOLD analysis project Ga0224522, IMG submission 182733) | Peat soil microbial communities from Stordalen Mire, Sweden - C.F.S.T25 | ecosystem: Environmental > Terrestrial > Soil > Wetlands > Peat | place: Sweden: Norrbotten County, Stordalen Mire...
ATTTAGTTTTAATATAGAAATCCTCTTTCGCTAAAGCTACGGAGGACAATGCGGGGTGTGGCGCAGTTGGTAGTCCCGATTTATCGGGATTCGGGACGAGGGTCCGGAAGTTGTTGAGTTGATTAAATTTAGTTTTAATATAGAAATCCTCTTTCGCTAAAGCTACGGAGGACAATGCGGGGTGTGGCGCAGTTGGTAGCGTACTACGTTCGGGACGTAGGGGCCGGAAGTTCGAGTCTTCTCACCCCGACTCATAAACAAACAAATTCATTGTAAATTAACAACTTACAGTGGATTTTTCCTTTGTGGCAACTAAAATGGCAGATAATCATATTATTTAATACCTCCCCTGATATCCCATTTAGTAAGCTGCAAGCAACTAATTAAACCTTCGTTTTCGCAATATGGGCAATACCAATGAACTTTTTCAGTATCAGGTCTAAATCAAAAAATCATCCGATTGTGTCTATATTACCTGGTTAAGTTTAAATTTAATAACTTTAAACAAGTGAATTATGAAGCAAATTGTAAAAATAAATAAGGTGAATATATTCCAACACAAAAATGAAAAATTATTCATAGTAACCTTGTTTTGCATTGGTTTAACTGGATTACAAGCACAGACTGTGAAAGATATTGACGGCAATGTTTACAAAACTGTAACAATTGGCAAGCAGGTTTGGATGATGGAGAATTTAAAAACTACCAAATACAATGATGGTAAAACAATACCCTTGGTCACTGATAATACTGCATGGACAGACTTAACTGCATCTGAATACTGTTGGTATAATAACGATATTGCAAACAAAAAAGTTTACGGTGCTTTGTATAATTGGTACACAGTTAATACAAATAAATTATGCCCCAGAGGTTGGCATGTTCCTACCGATGCAGAATGGACAACACTGACAACCTATTTAGGAGGCGAAGGTGTTGCTGGTGGTAAACTAAAAGAAACAGGCACAACTCATTGGAAAAGACCAAATACAATGGCAACCAACAGTAGCGGTTTTACTGCTCTTTCTGGTGGCGGTCGATACGAAGATGGGAAATTCTACGACCTTGGCAGCAAGGGATACTGGTGGTCTTCTACCGAGGAAGGTGAGGCAAACGCTTGGTGCTTTGAACTGCAATACGCTATCAGATCGATAAATAGGTTAGGTTCAAGAAAACCGGCTGGCTGGTCAATTCGCTGTTTGCGGAATTAATAGATTTTATTAAACTATGGATGCCCCAACTGAGTAAATCAAGAAAAATGAATTCAGACGAAGAGGATGATATCGTACATCCGGAAAACCTTCCTGTTTACCGGAAAGGAAAAGAGATCCTTGATATGGGTTTGAAGAAAATCCTGAAGAATGAAATGTTCTGAATATCCGGCTCGTGTCCAATTTTCTTACCCCCCCAACCACAAAAATGTTTATATTTGATCACCATTCTAAAAAATATATCCAATGAAAAACAATCATTCTCCCGCCATTTGCAAAATCTGCAGAATACAAGTTTTAACCGCTTTTTTATTTTTACCGGTTTTACTTACCGGACTGAACGCCCAGAATAATAAGCAACCAATCATCGGGCATTGGGATCTTACTATAGATATGGGAAACAACCAGGCAGTTCCTTCATGGCTTGATGTGAAGCTTTCAGGAATTAAAACGCTTGTCGGGTATTTTGTTTCCGATGCAGGAAGTGCCCGGCCAATTTCAAAAGTAACTGTCGATGGCCCAAAAGCTACATTCAATATTCCTCCACAATGGGAGTCCGGTTCAAATGACCTTGTATTTGAGGGCACTGTCGAAAATGATAAAATATCAGGCACAATTACCCTCCCTGATGGACAGAAACACTCATTTACCGGCGAAAAGGCACCAACACTGGTAAGAGAAAAAAGTCCGGTCTGGAATGAGCCTGTCAAGCTGTTTAATGGCACTAACCTTGATGGCTGGGTATCCCAGAAGCCAAATAACCAGTGGGTTGCTGAAAATGGTATTCTTAAAAGCCCAAAATCCGGATCCAATCTGATTACCACACAAAAATTCAATGATTTCAAATTGCATATTGAATTCCGTTATCCTGCCGGAAGTAATAGCGGTGTTTATTTGCGCGGCAGGTATGAGCTGCAAATTGTTGACAGTCGTGGTGAGGAACCTTCTTCAATTTATCTGGGTGGGATCTATGGCTTCCTTACTCCGAATGAAAATGTGGCAAAAGAGCCGGGAGAATGGCAATCCTATGACATTACCCTGATAGGCAGACGCGTTACCATTGAAGCAAACGGGAAAACGATAATCTGTGATGCAATCATACCGGGAATAACAGGCGGAGCAATAGACAGCAAGGAAGCAGAGCCAGGTCCGATTTTATTACAGGGAGATCATGGTCCGATCGAATTCCGTAATATCGTAGTTACTACTGCCAAATAGAAAACCCTAACATCAACTGATTTTATAAAAAGAATAGATGCATCCCGGTATAGCTTTTATGCCGGGATTATTTTTACTGAACCAATTCAAAACTGTCTTTCAAGCGGATATCACTTGAGGAGGCTCCTATCATTATCTCAAATTCGCCGGGTTCGGCAACCCATTGTAACTGTTGATTGTAGAAAGAGAGTTTTTCCCTGTCAATAATAAATTTGATTATTTCAGACTGACCAGCTTCCAATTTCAATTTTTTCAGGAAAAACGTATTTAAAACTATTATGAACAAAATATTTAAAGCTGTTTTTTTCATAGATCAGAAAATATAATGATTTAGCTAATATAAGATCTTTTTATATTATTATAAAGCACCACATAAATCACAGGAGCAAAATCATTTTTTTGATAGCTTCCAAAGGCTTTTTTTGTAAGTTTACATAATAAATTGCCTTCATACTTAATGACTAACTATAACCGTATATCTTCCATTGACATCATGCGAGGTTTAACCCTCGTACTGATGCTGTTCGTAAACGACCTGAATATGGATATAGCCCCTGCATGGCTAGGTCACCGTGCTGCTGAATTCGATGGAATGGGTCTCGCCGACTGGGTATTCCCGGGATTCCTGTTTATTGTGGGAATGGCTATCCCCTTCGCGTTTTCAAAAAGATTTTCATCGGGCCAGTCTCTGCATGACATCAGCAAACATATTCTCACCAGATCATTGAGCCTGATAGCAATTGGAGTACTGATGCTTAACAGCGGCAGGGTAAACCCTGAACTCACCGGCATAAGCAAAAACCTGTGGGCCATATTAATGTATCTGGGTGTTTTTCTCTACTGGAACGACTATCCCGATAAAGAAAATAAATTCTTCACTGTAACCGGACTCAAGTTTACAGGTCTGGCAATCTTTGTGTTCCTGATATTAAAATTCAAATCCGGACAGGCGGCGAATAATGGATCTCTTATTACAGGCTGGTGGGGAATTCTCGGACTTATCGGATGGGGATATCTTGTCTCTGCATTCACTTATGTTCTTTGCCGTGATTCAATTTTAAAAACAGCCCTCATTGCATTGTTTTTTCTTATAATGAACATGCTGTCAGACTGGAAACTACTTGGATTTCTCGATCCGGTAAAACCTTTCCTGGGTATTATTATTGACGGGAATGTTCCATTTATCGTATTATCAGGTCTGACCGGCGGACTGTTAATAAAGAAAATTCCGGTTATAGAATTCAAAAAGGTCATTCCAATCTTTATCGGACTGGGAATATTTTACATCATTTCAGGGTTTATCCTGAGAAGATGGTTTATTATCTCAAAAATTCAGGCGACTCCAAGCTGGGGAATGATATGCAACGGGATCAGCTTCCTCATATTCATATTATTATACTGGGTGATTGATGTAAGGAACAAAATAAAATGGGCTTTATTTTTACAACCGGCCGGGGAGAATTCACTTACAACTTATATAGCCCCTGATATACTTTATTACCTGATCTGGAGCACCGGCATCCCAGTGCTAATTTATAAGCAATCACATGAACCACTTATTGCGGTTGCCGGATCGTTGGTTTGGGCATTGTTGATGGTTGGATTAACTGCATTACTGGCCAGACTTAAAATTCGATTAAGATTGTAAATTCCTCTCAAACTATTCGGCTTTTGACGGCCAGATTCTATCCAGGCCATGTAATTCAGCCTTGTCTAATAAACCATTTCCCCCTTTTGAAAACAGCTTGATACTGGTAAACTTCTCTGTGGGAAAGATGATGGTTGTCATAACCAGTTTCCCATCGTCAACAAATAATTCAACCGATGAAGCATCAATCAATAAATGCAGCTTTAAATCAGCACCTGCAATATAAGGCGCTGTAGAAATGCCTGCAAATTCCTTTGAGAATCCTGAATTACCTGCCGATCTCCGGTCAATATAAAATTGTTTTTGTACTGTAGAGTAGCCGATTAAAAATCTTTCCTTCAGGCTATTCTCAAGTATAACACCCAGCGTATCAGCCTTATTATCAGCAAGTTTAAAATAGAATTGCAATTCGCTTTGCATCAGAGATATACTTCCGGATGATATTTCCTTTTGGCCGGCAATTCTTTGAGATTTAATATTAACTGTATCAGATACTTTACGAAGCTTTGCAATTTCGCTCACTGGCTTCGATAGAAGTAAGTATTTGCCATTTTCGGCTTCTAATGATAACTCCCTCGGGATTGTTGAAGCACTTCGCCAGACAGATGTCGGGACCACTGTCGCATATTTCCAGTCACTCATCCAGCCTATGAAGATTCTTCGACCGTCACCTGAGGGAATATTTGACCATGTTACACCCGCGTAATTGTCACGTCCCCAATCGATCCATTTCACATTCGTATCATCAGGTACAAACTTATGTCCATCAAACTCCCCGGTGAAATACTGTGTTGCTGAACCACTATTTGGTCCTCCCGGGTTTATACTTACAAGCATAACCCATTTTGTAATATCGGAACCTGCTACTTTAAGAGGAAAAAGATCAGGACATTCCCATACGCCACCATGAGCACCGATTTCAATTCCGAACTCGCTCTCAAATGTCCAGTCCTTTATGTTAAGTGAAGAATAAATGTATACTCTGTCATAAATTGCCATTATTAAGTTCCACTTTTTTATCTTTTCATTCCAGAACATCTTTGGATCCCTGAAATCCCTTATTCCCGGATTTTTCAGCACAGGGTTGCCTGTATATTTTGTCCAGGTTCTTCCTTTATCAAGACTGAATGCAATACCCTGATTTTGAAAGATTTTACTTCCGCTCTTTTCAAGGACAGGGTTATGATATGTAAAAATTGCAACCATTGGTGGTTTTTCAACAGATCCGAATCCTGTTGTATTAGTCGCGTCCACTACGGCGCTTCCTGAGAAAATATACCCAAGCGAATCAGGATAAAGTGCAACTGGAAGATGTTTCCAATGGATCAAATCAGAACTAACAGCATGTCCCCAATGCATCGGGCCCCATATTGTGCTGTCGGGGTAATACTGATAGAAGAGGTGATATTCACCATCATAGAATACCAGGCCATTCGGATCATTCATCCAGTGGGCTTCGGGGGAGAAATGAAACTGAGGACGGTACTGCTCCCGGTAATACCCGGATATTGTTCTCTCCTGGACAATTTTTTTATTTGTCCTCTTTTCGCAGGATGAAATCAGTATGGTTAATGATAGAATCAGGAGTACGTTTAATAATTGTTTTACCATGACTACATTTAGAGTTTTAGAATCCTTAGTGAACCTTTGTGCGACCCTTCGTGCGCTATTAAAATGTTATTGTTTGGAGGAATTGTTTCGAGTACTCATCGAATAAGGATAAGCTACCTCCGACGTTCCCCTGTTTTTATCCGGCACATTTGTCATTGTGAACTGTAGTGTTCCACCTTTCAGCAACTCGCTATGGCGGATATAGTTCCTGTCTAGTCCTTTCTTATTAAGCCTGATATCTTTTATATAAATGTTCTCTTTGCTGTTTCCATGTGCATCAATCACCAGTTTATTACCGTTCCCGAATGTCAGCGTCACCTTATTAAATAGCGGAGAACCAAATACATATTCATCTGTCCCCGGGGTAACAGGATAAAAACCCAGAGCTGAAAATACATACCAGGCAGAAGTCTGGCCATTATCTTCATCCCCGCAATAACCATCGGGTGTATAATTATAGAGTTTGTCCATCACATCGCGCACATGATACTGTGTTTTCCATGGCTGACCTGCATAATTATAAAGGTAAATCATATGCTGAATCGGCTGATTGCCATGAGCATAATTTCCCATATTGGCAATCTGCATTTCACGTATTTCATGAATCACAACTCCATAGTATGAATAGTCAAAAACAGGAGGCACTATAAAAACAGAATCAAGTTTTGCAATGAAATTTTCCTTACCTCCCATTAAATCCACAAGCCCTGCCACATCCTGAAAAACACACCATGTGTAATGCCAGCTGTTTCCCTCGGTAAATGCATCACCCCATTTATAAGGACTGAAAGGAGACTGAAAAGTACCATCAAGGTTTCGGCCGCGCATCAGTTTTCTGCCACCATCAAACACATTTTTATAGTTCATTGCTCTCTTTGCATAGAGATCAATTTCATCCCGGGGTTTGCCTGTTTTTTTTGCAATCTGCCAGATACAAAAATCTGCATAGGCATACTCGAGTGTTCGTGCTGCATTCTCATTAATACCTACGTTGTAAGGCACATAACCAAGATTATTATAATAACCTGCCCCCAGCCGTCCAACAGAAGATACAGGTCCTGAGCCTTTCGTATTCTTAATTATAGCCTGGTAGAGTGTTTCAATGTCGTAGCCCCTTATTCCTTTGTTATATGCATCGGCAATCAAAGAGGCTGAGTTGGAACCGATCATGCAATCACGATGGCCGGGACTCGCCCACTCAGGAAGCCAGCCACTCTCCTTGTAGGCATTTACGAGCCCCTCCATGATCTTTGCGTCGACATCGGGATACATCAGGGTAATAAATGGAAAAAGCGCCCTGAAAGTATCCCAGAATCCGTTATCGGTGTACATGTAACCGGAAAGAACTTCTCCGTTATAAGGGCTGTAATGTATTATCTCATTCCTCTCATTAATCTCGAAAAATTGTCGTGGAAACAAAATCATTCTGTACAGGCATGAATAGAATGTTCGCTGCTGATCAGCAGTTCCGCCATCAATGTCTATCCGTCCAAGCTGTTTATTCCAGGCTTCTTTCCCTTCTTTTTTAATTGTATCAAAGTCTTTTGTACCGGTTTCACGGGTAAGGTTTAGCAAAGCCTGGTCAGGGCTTATAAAAGATGAAGCTATCCGGACATTAATTTTCTCTCCTTTTTTAGTTTTAAATCCGAGAATAGCTCCTGCATGATCGCCTTCTTCCAATAATTTATTCATATTTATTGTATCACCGTGCCAGGTATTTGCTGATGCGAAATCATGATCAAAGACTGCAACAAAGTAATTATGAAAATTAGCAGGTACTCCTCCATGATTATTCCGGCAATAACCGATGACTTTATGCTCAGCAGGAATTATTTTTACCATTGAGCCCATATTAAAACCATCCAAAAGGATATATGAGGAATCATTTTCGGGAAATGTAAAACGAAACATGGCTGCCCTTTCGGTTGGAGTTACTTCGGCAGTAACATCATAATCAGCAAGATATACACTATAATAATAGGGCTTTGCGACTTCTGCCTTATGAGAAAACCAGGAAGCTCTGTCATTTTCGCGTACCCTTATTTTTCCTGTAACTGCCATAAGTGAAAAAGCTGCATAGTCATTTATCCACGGACTTGGCTGATGGGTCTGTTTGATTCCCATTATCTTGTTATCATTGTAGGTATAGCTCCAGCCATTACCCATGTTCCGGGTCTGAGGTGTCCAGAAATTCATTCCCCAGGGTAGTGCTATTGCCGGATAGGTGTTCCCGTTAGAGAGCTTATATTCTGAATCGGTTCCCATCAGTGGATTTACGAGGTCTGCCGGGCTTTTTTCTGATACCTTCCCATGCTCCTGTATAAAGACACCGATTATCACCACTGCGACGACTGCTAAACCGGCAATAAATCTCCTCTTTGATGTTCCGGATGTAAATCTTCCAAACCCTTTGTCTGATTGATCTTCAAAACTCATATTAAAAATATTTTATTATAAAAGTATAATTCACCTCCCGAAAAAATCGTAGCGGCCTTTTTGCCCCCCTTCCCCCCTAAAGGGGGGCTAATATTCTGTTTTGAAATAAAATTCCTCTTCATGTCTCTGTTTTAGTCCTCATTAAGGGGGAAGTCCCGCGTCAGCTGGACAGGGGACTTACCCTGGAGTACCAGCTTTTCAATTCTTTCAAATACCATTTCCGGTGTCAGCCAGTTCATACACGCAAAATCCCCTCTTCTACATTCCCCTTTCCCGTAAATTGTACATGGACGACAAGTCAGTTCCTCAACAGGAATATTTATTGAAAAGTTATCAGGTTGCATCCAGGCTGAAAAACCGGCTAACGGATCCGTACCTCCCCATATTGAGATAACCTTCGCTCCTACAAGGGCTGCCATATGCATATTAGAGGAGTCCATCGATATCATCAGGTCAATTTTACTCATAAAGACAAGCTCTTCATCAAGACTAAGCTTACCGGAAAGATTGGTCGATCCTGAAACTTTTGTCTGAAGAGCAGTCAGCTTTTCGTAATCTTCACTCCCGCCGAAAAGCCAGAATCTGCATTTATACTTTTCTGATATCATACCAAGGAGCCTGACCATATAATTTTCCGGCCACATCTTCAGTTTATGTTTTGCATAAGGTGCCACTCCGATATTCAATCCTTCCTGCATTTCTGCAATAAATCCTTCACTTAAACTGACTTCAGAAGATGGATTAATCCACTTTCCCTTTGCGGGCGTTACCGGGAAACCTGCTTTTTTAAAAACATCACAATATCTCTCGACCGAATGCTTCAGCCTGATCTTTTTTATGCCGGTAATCAGAGCCTTCCTTTCGCTCCTTCCTTTATCTATTACAGCAACAGGCACACCGGTAAGTCGGAAGAAAAATCGCAGGATCTTTGATCTTAAAACGTCATGAAGGTCAATTACGTAATCAATTTCAGAATTTCTGGTGATATCCTTAAAAAGTCGTATAATTCCCGGAAAACCTTTGTGCCTGTTTTTGAGATCGGGGAAAAAAAGATCGAGACCCGGAATTGCAGAAAAAAATAGTTTGTATACAGAACGTGTGAGAAGGACCAGTTCAACTTCGGGATATTGCTCCCTCATCCCTTTTATAACAGGAGTTGTCAGGGCTACATCTCCCATAGCTGAAGTTCTGATAATGAGGAGGCGCATTTCAGTATTTCTTGTAGGATTTTTCCTCGATAAGACCTGAGGACGTTTTAATGTTAATTTCTCTTTTCAGTTCCGAGCGTTTGTCGTTTTTTAAGTATACGGCACGGGCAGTGGAAATGAAATCTCTGCCAAAATCTTTCTTTCTCTCAAGATCGCGAATATGGTCTTCAATATCCCATAGTTCACAATTCACATCATATAAAGATTTATATAAGGGCTCTGAAGTGCTGATAATTGATGAGGATGCTTTAAAAAGTTCGTTATATTCCTTTTGAAGGTTTACCTGCTTAATTTTGTCTTTTATCCTTTCTAGCTTTATCTGGATAATGGTCAGCTTATCAATTATCTCACCGTTTGATACTTCGATTTTCATTCTTTGATTTATTATATCTCAAAAATAGCATCTTTTAAATCGATTAACTGAAAAGGTCGCAAAGATTTTTTTTGCCCACTGTCCCACTACTTCTTATATTTTTGCCCCCCTACCCCCCTAAAGGGGGGTTAATGCTCGGTTTTTTAAGTAACTTTCTTTATGTTACATAATTAGCCCCGCCTTGCGGGGTTGGGGGGCCGAATCGGAAGAGAATTTTGGCGGGTAGGGAATGTATTATTAATACGGATCCACATCAACTGCAATCTTCAGAGCCGATGCCCCCTTTTCCTTTTCAAGCCTTTCAATGGCTTCAAGAATTAGCTGTTTAGCTTTAGCAGGAGGTTTTTCTCTTTCAATTTTTATAAGAATCGTTTTGATATACCACAATTGAACCTGCGAAATAACCGGTGATTCCGGTCCTAATACTCTTTTGCCGAATATTTCTTTCAGGTCTCTCCCGAGAATATCAGAGTAATAATTCAGTTGTGCGCGGTCTTTGTGCTTAATGCTGATTTTAACCATCCGGCAAAATGGAGGATAGTTAAAGGTCATTCTTTCCTCCGACTGCATTCTGAACATGCTGACATAATCATGACGAAGCACCTGTCTTATGATCTTATTCGCAGGATCTGAAGTCTGGATCACTACTTTACCCTGTTTTTGTCTTCTGCCTGCCCTTCCGCTTACCTGTTCCATAAGCTGAAAACTTCTCTCATGTGCCCTGAAATCGGGATAATTTAAAAGGTTGTCGGCGTTTAGTATTCCGACTACAGTAAGATTCTCAAAATCAAGCCCTTTAGAGATCATTTGAGTGCCGATCAGGATATCGATCCGTCGCTCTTCAAAAGCCCTTATTAATTTGTTAAAAGAGTTTTTATTTCTTGTGGTATCCTGATCCATCCTTGAGACCCTGGCTGCCGGAAAAACGATCTTTATCTCATCTTCAATTTTTTCTGTTCCAAATCCTCTTGTCACCATTGCGGCAGAATGACAATTACAGCATTTTGATGGTATACTGGTTGTATATCCGCAGTAATGGCACACAAGCTTACCGATCCCCTTGTGGTAGGTCAGGTTAACGGCACATTGAATACAGACGGGTATCCAGCCACATTCCGAACATTCAATATAAGGCGAGAAACCTCTCCTGTTCTGGAAAAGAATTACCTGTTCCTCTTTATTCAGGGCATCATCCATTGCCTGAAGCAATTCAGGAGTAAAATGTGAAACCATCAGTTTCTTCCTGTATGCTTCGCGGGTATTGGCAAGAATTATGGTTGGGAGCTTAATAAGCCCGTATCTCTCTTTTAATTCGGTTAATCCATATTTCCCGCCAACAGCATTATTATAACTTTCAACCGAAGGAGATGCTGAGCCCAGGATAGTCTTTGCATTATGCATTGCTGCCAGCATTATTGCGGAATCTCGGGCATGATATCTTGGTGCCGGGTCATGTTGTTTATATGACCCGTCATGCTCCTCATCCACAATGATCAGCCCCAGGTCAGAGAATGGAAGAAAAAGAGAAGATCTCACCCCGAGGATGAGTCTGTAACCATTAGAAGGATCTTTTTCAGCAACTTTTTTCCAGATTTCCACTTTCTCCGGATCGCTGAACCTCGAATGATATACTCCCGTTACAGCTCCAAAATGTCTTTTAAGCCTCAGGATGATTTGAGTTGTAAGGGCTATTTCGGGAAGCATATAAAGAACCTGCTTTCCCTTCTTTAACTGTTCTTCAATGAGGTGAATATATATTTCAGTCTTCCCGCTTGATGTTACCCCATGCAGCAACACAATATCTTTTTCAAGGAATTGCGATTTAACTGACCTAAAGGCAACCGATTGAGCTTCGCTCAGTTGCTTTATAGGCTCCTTATAACTATCAGTCTCAGGAATTCTGGAAACCGGTTTAGATACTGAAGCAAGTATCCCCTTAGCAATAAGAGCTTCTAAAATTCCGGGGCCTGAATGCGATTCGGACAAAAGCAATGACTTGCTGACCGGAAAAACCTCTGATCCGGTAGCATAGCCTGTGAGTCTTATATAGACTGAAAGGATTTCCTGTTGCTTAGGCGCCTTTTTAAGTTTGTCGAGAAGTTCATTTAACTCATCTTCAGTAAATCTTCTGCAAAGTTTAATGAATGTTTCAAGCCGTGGTTTAAAATTATTCAGATTTATTTCGCTTGGCAGAGCAGCTTTCATAACCTCTCCTTCGCTGCACAAGTAATACTCCGAAATCCAAAGCCATAATCTGAGTTGCGATTCATTAATCACAGGGGTCGTGTTGTTAACACTAATCAGGGGTCTGACATTTTTAATATCAGATGGTTTAGTATGAATTTGACAGACAATCCCTGAATATAGCTTCCGTCCGCCAAACTGCACGGTAACCATAACTCCCGGTGTAACCTTTTCTGCAATATCTTCAGGGATCCTGTAGGTGAATCTTCCCCTCACTGCCAGAGGCAATATAATATCAGCGAATAGATTGTTTGTCATCAGTCAAATATGAATGCAAAGTAAAATAAAATTTAATAATCATCACCTTGCGAGTGAAACCCCTCTGTCGCTTCGCGACATCTCCCCTAAAAGGGGAGAAAAATCCTTGCAGAATAATGAGAGAGGTAGAGATTTAATCCCGCCTAAGCGGGAGAAGGGGGGCAGTTCAATTTGATTTTACAAAACTAGACATGACAGTCAACAGATGTTCCCGTCTTATCGGTTTTATCAGGCAGGCATCGCATCCGGCTTCAAGGATTATATCCTTATCATCTTCAAAAATAAAAGCAGTCTGTGCGATAATAGGAATGTCCTTGCGGATTTTTCTGATCTCCTTTGTAGCTTCGATACCATTCATTTCAGGCATTTGCATATCGAGAAGAACCACATCAATATCAGGAGTTGATTTGATTATTTCTATTGCTTCGAAACCCGATCGTGCAGTGATAATACTTACTCCTGTATCAGTCAGGATCCGATTCAGGTAGATCAATACATCTTTATTATCGTCAACAAGAAGACACTTTCTTGAGCTCCAGTCAATTGGTTTTGGAACGTGTTCCGGATTAACTGATGCTACCTTACTCTTTAAGCTGCCGGCTGGTCTGTAAGGTATTGAAAAACTAAACTCTGAACCCACACCTTTTTCTGACTCAACAAATATCTTGCCTCCCATTCTTTCTATTACCTCTTTAGCAAGGGTAAGTCCAATCCCCAGTCCCTCAAATGGTCGGTGATGCCCATCAAATTCCTGCCGGAATTCTTCAAAAATATGTCCCAGGTTTTCCTTGTTTATCCCAATTCCTGTATCTCTGATTTTGAAAACAACATTTTGATTTTCAAGCATGTATGAAAACTCGACTGATCCATCAAGAGTAAATTTTACTGCATTATCCATCAGATGATTCAATACTCTTTTAAGCCAGATCCTGTCAGTGAAGATCAGATCACCTACATCTTCAAAATGATTTTTAACATTCAGGATAATAGGCTTTTCATTTCGCCTGATGGTTTGCCGTGCTTCTTCAATAATCTCATTCACAATTGTACTCAGGGAGGCTTCTTCGTAGGTAATTTCAATCTGGGAACTCTCAAGCCTTGACAGATCGATAATATCACCTATTATCTGAAGTAGTTTTTCGCTATTGTGGTTTATATGTTCAATGTATTCTTCTTTAATCTCATTAGGTAAATTATTTGTAAGAAGAAGATTTGAAAATCCAACAACGCTATTCAGAGGTGTACGGATTTCATGTGAAATATTTGCAAGGAAGTTAGATTTGAGCCTGTTGCTTGCCTCAGCTCCTATATTAGCTTTAATAAGATCTTCGTGAACCTGCTTCATTCTGGTAATATCGCGAGAAATTGTAAGTGCTCCCAGAACTTCACCGGTGTCGTTTCTGACTATAACAGACCGGGTTGAAAGATTAATATAGTGTCCGGCTTTATGTCTGAGCCTTAATTCTGTTTCAAAGAATCCATTGTTTACCAGCGACTGCTCTCTCCTTAATTGATAATCCTGATCCTCAGGATGAATAAGATCGGGTGGATTTAAGGAATTATAAGACTCCCTGTCATACCCGATCATAGAATAAAAGGAAGAATTGGTGTATCTTAATTTCCAATCCCTGTCGTAAAAAGAGATGCCATCATTGGCAGATTGAACCAACATCTCATAAAACTTATCCGACTCAAAATGCTTTTTTGTGATAAGTTCTTTCTGGATTGCCAGTTCATCATTTGATTTTTGCAGATCGGTATTAATATCTGAAATCTGCTTATTTCTTTCCACCAATTCCTGGTTAACCTTTTTTAGCTTGACGGAGAAAAAAATTATTATAATACAAACAACAACAAGCATAGCCAACAGACTCAGGATCAAATGAATTGATTGCTGTGATAAAATCGCTCCTTCCAGCAGGCAAAGCCAACCTCTGCTTATCATAATTTAATGCATTATCAAGTTTTAACGACGATTATTTTTAATATAACAGTAGCCGTTATCTAAATACAAAAAATTAGTCTCCCAAATAAATATCAGTGGACCCATAACGAATTATTTAACACGAAGCTCCATTTTAATCCCCGGCTAAATAAATGAATTTTACTCATTTAAAATATGATATAACACAAATATAAATATTCATAATGTCACTTCAACCTGAATATATATAAAAAATGCTAAATTGCGGCATGGTATTTAATGTTTTCCTTTGCTCTGATTATATAATTTAGTTCTGGACTCAAGCAGTATAAAAATTAGCTTGTCAGAACCAGGAATAATAATCGCAGAAAAAAGTTTAGTGGTGATGGAAAGAAATGAAAGCCAATTTTCAGGAGGCAGAAAATATAAAAACGATGATATAACAGTCTATTGGAAACCATCGGCTTGCATACATGCTTCATACTGTTACCGGGAACTGCTTGAAGTCTTCGATCCAAGCAGGAGACCCTGGGTTGACATGAACGGTTCCACTACTGAAAAGATTATTGAAGTTGTGAATTTATGCCCCACTGAAGCTCTCGCCTGGAAATGGAATGATGAAGCAAAAAACGATGCTGTAGGAAGCGATCAGCTTAACCATATTAAGTTCCGCAGACCGGAACTTATGAATTACAATGACCCTGATTCGAATGAACAGCCCGTTTCGCTGAAGATTATGGCTGACGGACCTATTGTGCTCAAGGGGAGTTTTACCCTTTTATATAATGGCAATAAAAAAGAAATCCATGACAGTATGATATCAATCTGCCGATGCGGAGTAAGCGACCATATGCCATTTTGCGACGGGCAGCACAGGAAAGCCGGTTTCATTGGCTAATATTTCAGACATGGAAGAAAAAAAAGAAAATAAATCTCAGGCTATAATCGAAGTTATTGATTTCGGACCTCTTAAAATAACCGGGAATTTCCTGTTAAAAGATCTACAGAGGAATAAAGAAGAATCTCCAGGTGACATAAGGCTTTGCAGATGCGGAAAATCGGCGAATAAACCTTACTGTGATGAATCGCATAAGAAATAATAAGCAAATTCCGATAGGAGACAAAATGGCTGATCTTTTTTGATATCCCTTCCGATAGCTTTAGATAATATAGTTGCATGTCTAACGGGAAACGACATGGAAACAATTTTGCATTTTCTCGTAAGTAGCCCAGCATCTATTCTCTGCTCGCAACTGCCAGATAACTTCAGCAAGAGCTTCCTTCAGAAATTTTTTATCGCAATTAGTCAAAACCCATTTACGGGCAATAAATCTTTTATAACTTATATCGAAAGCATTTCCATAAAGGTGAGGGCTATTTGCAGATGCATTCCCATTGAATCTTCTGAGACTCTTTACGTTATCAGTTTTCCTGGTCATAGATGTAATATAGAATTTTACCCCGTTCAATCCCTTCTGAGAGGATTTTTCCCTCAGCCTTTTTGCGATCTCATCCAGGAGGATCTTACTGTCGCCGGTAATACAAGGGTAACTGAATGTCATCTTTTCAACAACATAGCTATTGCTACTTCTGACTTTTACAAGTTTCCCATCCGAGATTCTTCTCTTAAGTTCGTTTTCATCCTTACAGATACTTATTCCTCTCAGTTTTGCAGCTGCTGAATAATCCACAATTCTATCATTCAACTTTCTGCTGAAATCTTTTTGCTTATAATCCAAACATCGTGTGCTGAAGTAAGCAGACATAGGTTTTTTCCTGTCTCTCTTTAGAAAAAGACAGATGGAAATTATGAGAAATAGTACAACTGAAAAGATTTTCAATAGAAAAATCAGACGCGACTTTTTGAATTTCATTACCAGGACTCTTTCAACTAGTTCTATTTCTTTAAAATCTTTGTAACAAGCTCAGCTGCTTCCCTGAAGGAAATTGCTGAAAATACCTCGAGCCCTGAATTATCAATTATCTTTTTAGCTTCCTCTGCATTCGTTCCCTGCAATCTGACTATTACTGGAACTTTTATTTCCCCAATTGACTTGTAAGCTTCAACAACACCATTGGCTACCCTGTCGCATCTTACAATTCCACCGAATATATTAATCAGTATTGCTTTCACGGCCGGGTCTTTAAGAATAATACGGAATCCCGCTTCAACCGTCTTAGGATTGGCTCCGCCACCAACATCCAGAAAATTTGCCGGCGAGCCTCCGGAAAGCTTTATGATATCCATGGTTGCCATTGCCAGTCCTGCGCCATTTACCATGCATCCTACATTACCATCGAGTTTTACAAAATTAAGATTATGATTTCCTGCCTCAACGTCAATGGGATCCTCTTCATTTAAGTCTCTCATTGCCAGAAGTTCAGTATGCCGGAATAATGCGTTGTCATCAAGAACCAACTTACAATCGACAGCTAAGACTCGGTTATCGCTGGTCTTTAGTACCGGGTTTATTTCAAGAAGCTGTGCATCACAACCTATAAAGGTTTCATAAATTCCTGAAAGAAATTTCTGCATATTTTTAAAAGCAGTTCCCGACAATCCCAGCTTAAAAGCTATATTGCGAGTCTGGAATGGCTGGAGACCTGTTCCAGGGTCAATTTCCTCGGTGAAAATAAGATCGGGCGTTTTTTCGGCAACTTCTTCAATTGACATACCACCTTCGGTTGAGAAAACTACAATATATCTTCCATTGCCTCTGTTCAGAAGAATACTTATATAAAATTCTTCCGGATCAGATTCTCCTTTATAATAAACATCCTGGGCAATAAGAACTTTGTTGACTTTTTTTCCTTCAGGTCCGGTCTGTGGAGTTACAAGCTGCATACCCAGCATCTGGCCTGTAATCTTTCCAACATCTTCTACAGATTTTGCCAGTTTCACACCACCTCCTTTACCCCTTCCTCCTGCATGAATCTGTGCTTTTACAACGAAAAACTCAGAACCTAATTTTTCATGTAATTGTTCAGCAACTGTAACTGCCTGTTCAGGAGTTTCTGCAACAAAGCCTTCCTGAATATCAACATTGTAAGCTTTCAGTAAAGACTTACCCTGAAATTCATGAACATTCATCTTAAGAAAGTTAAGTTAATATCTGTTTCTTATTTCCTGAATTCTCTGGTCACAAAATAACAACAATTAAGAGATTTATTAGTTATTTTCGCATAAAAAAGAATGCGTAAACTCCTCAACCGGGAACTCGGCAGGAAGACCCTGGAGCAATTCAGAAAAACTCAAAAAGCTCCATTTATCATTGTCCTCGATAATGTAAGGAGTCAAAGCAATGTCGGTTCAATATTCAGAACTGCAGACGCATTCCTTACCGAAGCGATTTACCTATGTGGGATAACATCCAGACCTCCACACAGGGAGATACAGAAAACTGCTCTCGGAGCTACGGAATCGGTGTTCTGGGAATATTTTCCTGAAACCTCAACAGCAGTAAAAGAACTTAAAGCAAAAGGGTATCAGATTATAGCTGTTGAACAAGCTGAAGGATCAATAGCATTACAGGATCTGCATGTCGAGAATAATCAAAAGTATGCTCTTGTATTTGGCCATGAAGTAAACGGGGTCGATCAGGAAATCTTAAACAATTGTGATCTTTGTGTTGAGATACCTCAGTTTGGGACAAAACACTCTTTCAATATTGCAATAAGTGTAGGGATTGTGTTGTGGGAATTGAATAAAAAAAGGCTGCTCTTCGACTTCGCTCAGAGCAGCCTTTTAAGATTATAGATAATTCTTATTGAACATTATCCTTAAAAGTCTGATCATTGAAGTATTTTGCAAACTCAAGGTCAGTCTTTGCATAAGCTTTCCATTCAACTTTATCTCCGATTGCTTCACGAAGGTTGTTCATCATATAGTTCTTGTCATCAAGTTTAGCTCCGATAACAGCTTTCAGATATGATGGTTTTCCGCATTTGCAGAGATCCTTCATACTATCAAGTGTAGCTTTTGCCTTGGTGACATCACCTTTCAGATATTGAGCCAGTGCAAGATTGAAGCATGGTTCAGTTCCAAAGTAATTAACGGCTTTGTCATATTCACCTTTTGTAATGGCAATAACGCCAAGACCATATTTTGACTCAGGAGTAGCTGCTGTCATTGAATTGAAATACTCTTCAGCTTTAGCTACATCACCTTTTACCAGTGCTCCGAAACCAAGGTTATTCTTTACTACATCATTATTCTGAATAGCTTTTGCCTTTTCGAATTCGGCAATTGCTTCATCAGTTTTACCTAAAGACATGTAAGTGCAACCCATGTTATTTTTGGCACGGATACATTTTGGGAAATTTTCTGCAGTTGCCTGGTAAAACTTAAGCTGTTCATTAAGATCCGTGCTGAGTGCACCGGCACGAAGCATTTCCTCAAGGCCTAATCCTTTGGGATCTTTCCTCATCTGTGCAAGTATCTCATCATCAGTACGACCTATGACATCAACATTAACTGCCATTTTTGATCTTCTGAGTTTAGGAAGAACATCAGTTTTAAGTTTCTCAAACGCTGAACTCATGTTTTTAATCTCTTTATTACGTACCTCGGGGTCAGCGTACATTGAGAGAACACGAAGGATGAGTTCTTTATCCTGGATGCTTGATTTTTCTACTTCTTCTTTGAATCCGTCCCAGTCTTCTGCGGTTGTCTTTTCATTGAAAAAGCCTTCTGTTTTTGCAACGGGCACTTTATCAAATTCTTTCTTTATAAATTTGTCAGCTGTTTTTCCTCTCTTCTCTGATAATGGTGCATTAATTTTCATACTTCCATCGGGTGATGCATAAGAACTTACATCAGTGGATTTTAACTTACGGCTGGAATCAGCTGCCACAGATTTTATATATTCTTTAAGCAGAGCAATATCTTCTGCCTTAAGTTCTTTGCTATTAATATCTGCCTGATTTATAGCATAATGAATATCAGCTAGCTTATTCTCCGGATTAATTCTGATATAATTGTCTTTCATTTTAATTGTCCTTGCATCTTTATCAACCAGGGTTGAGGTAGCAATTACACCGTCGGCAAGTTTAATCTGGTCAAAATCAAGATTTTTTTTGCCTCTAACAGCTTTAACTCTTAATACCAGTTGCGACATTTTCATAGCATCCTTGTAAGGAATTGTATTGGTATAGGTGAAATCACCTCCGGTTTTTGAAGCAATTACCTTATTATTAGCCTGAACACTTTCTCCCTGAAGAACCTGAGTTTTATCAAAAGGAGTTTCGCCGCCAGCATAAGTAAGAACAGGAGTGGCAGTAATGGTAGTCTTTTTATCAAAGTATTTGGCAGGGATTGTACCCTTAATTGTAACGGAAACTACACCAGCATGTGTTTCAAGAACTTTTGGGGTAACCTCATACTTAACTACGTTGGAGTTTTTCTTCATCTTATTCAAACCACCGCAACTTGTCAAAACAGCTGCGGCAAGGATAAGGATAAAATAGCTTCTGAATTTTTTCATAATTTAAAAGTGTTATTTGTTAATGATACCTTGTTCTACATTTTTTAATGAATTATTAACTAAAATATTTAACTTAAACGCAAATTTACAATAAAATAGTCACATTTAAAGCAAATTAAACAAAATAATATGACTATATGCAATCATAATCACTACTTTTATAAGATATAGTTACACAAGCTATTACGACCTTTAATATAAATCTCACCCTTAATCTTTGCTATTCACCTTTCAAGCAAACCGATCATTATGTTTTAAAGCTTCTTTTGCAAAAACTAACCGTTTTAAATGAACTTGTCCACATCACCAACTTTATGATATGATACTTTTTTTCACTTAGTTACTTAACAAAGGTGACTACATTTAAAATAGCAAACATTACACAATATTTTTAAAATGTTACACCATTCACATCTTAATATCAACTTCGCCAGATAATTGCCTTTATCGATTATGATTGTTCCATTTATCAGAAATAATTACAAAATAACCTTATTCAGACCAACAGGATAATCATCAAAAAAAATTGTATCTATTACTTTTAAAAAATGACTTTCATTTTCGACAAAATCTATATTATTAACATCTATAACAAGATATTTGTTCTCCGGATTTTGTCTAAAAAAGGAAAAATAGCTATTCTGGATTTTCTGAAGGTAATCTTTGGTTATAGATATCTCATAGGTCCGTCCTCGTCTCCTGATATTCTCAAGTAATCTTTCAGGATCAAGATGAAGGTAAACATAGATATCAGGTTTGGGCAGAGATCCGTAGATAATATAGAAAATTTGCCGGTAGAGGTTAAACTCATCACCTGTAAGTGTTGAAGCAGCAAATACCAACGATTTCATAAAATAATAATCTGCAACGGAAAAAGATTTAAAGAGATCCTGTGGAACGAGTTCTTCCTTAAGTTGTTTATATCTGCTTGCCAGAAAGGAAAGTTCCAGAGGAAAAGAATATTTTTCAGGATCATTATAGAATTTCGGCAGAAAGGGATTGTCAGCAAAATGTTCAAGAATCAGATGTGCATTGAACTGATCAGCAATTCTTCCGGCAAGGGTGGTTTTTCCTGCACCGATATTACCTTCTATAACTACGTAATTGTATTTAATCTTCATCCCTGAATATTTATTATTTCAATTAATCAAATTTATAAATTGGAAGTGAAACAGCAATAAAAAAAGCCGGCTTTAAAGGCCGGCTTTTATTACTTATTCTGATTTTCTTCAGGATTTCTGTGTTCATTCTCCTGCCGCGGAGGACGGGGAAGTAGTTCTTTTCTTGATAACTTGATTTTCCCCGTTTTAGGATCGATGTCAATTATTTTAACTTCAATCTCCTGCCCTTCTTTCAGCACATCTTCTACTTTATTTACCTTTTTCCACTCCAGTTCTGATATATGAACCAGTCCGTCTTTATTTGGAAGAATCTCTACAAATGCCCCGAACTGAACTATTGTTTTAACTTTTCCTTTATAGACTTGCCCGACTTCAGGAACCGTGACAATTTTTTTAACCCAGTCGAGTGCTGCTGTTATAACTTCTGCATTTTCACCAAAGATATTGACATCTCCATGACCGTCAATCTCTTCAACAATTATTGTGGCACCAGTAACGCGCTGTATTTCCTGAATTACTTTTCCACCCGGACCAATCAGTGCGCCGATCAGCTCTTTAGGAATGGTAAGCATTTCAATCCTAGGAGCATGAGGCTTAAGTTCAGGACGTGGTTCGGATATAGTCTGACTCATTATATCGAGGATATGTAACCTTCCTGCTTTAGCCTGATTTAGCGCTTTTGTAAGTATTTCAAAAGAGAGCCCGTCAACTTTTATATCCATTTGTGTTGCAGTGATCCCATCGCATGTTCCGGTCACTTTAAAGTCCATGTCTCCCAGATGATCTTCATCACCAAGGATATCTGAAAGAATAGCATATTTCTTTGTTTCCTTGTCAGAAATAAGACCCATAGCTATCCCTGACACTGGTTTCTTCAATTTGACACCCGCATCCATAAGTGCCAGTGTTCCTGCACAAACAGTTGCCATTGAAGATGATCCGTTTGATTCAAGAATATCGGATACAACCCTTACAGCATAAGGATTCTCTTCGTCTGAAGGCATCATATTTTTAAGAGCACGGTGTGCCAGGTTTCCATGTCCGATCTCTCTTCTACCTACTCCGCGATAAGACTTGGCTTCACCGGTTGCAAACGGAGGAAAGTTATAATGAAGTGTGAATTTCTCGGTTCCCTTATTTAGCACGTCGTCGATGATCTTCTCATCAAGCTTAGTTCCCAATGTAACAGTTGTAAGGGACTGTGTTTCACCTCTTGTAAAGAGAGCCGAACCATGAGTTGCAGGAAGTGTGTCTATTTCACATACTATCTGTCTGATCTCATCGGGTTTTCTTCCGTCGAGACGGATATTATTATCGAGAACAAGTCTTCTGGAAGCTTCCTTTAATACATCGTGATAGTATCTTTTTACCAGTGTCTCATTTACCGGATTTTCTACTGTATACTGGCTAAGGAATTCCGTTACTATTGCTTCAAAAGTATCAATCCTTTTATGCTTGTCAGCGGTACAGGATTTTGCTGCCTCATAACATTTTGTATATGTTTCATCCCAAACTTTTTTTCTGAGATCCTCATCATTGGTTTCGTGAGAGTAAGTACGCTTAACCGTAGACCCAACCTCTTCAGCAAATTCCATCACAGCCTTGCAGTGGACTTTTATGGCATCGTGTGCGATTTTAAGAGCTTCGAGCATCTCCTCTTCAGAGACTTCCTTCATTTCGCCTTCCACCATCATTATATTATCATAAGTTGCTCCTACCATAAGGTCGATATCAGCCTCTTCCAACTGCGAAGCAGTAGGGTTAACAACATATTTTTTATTTATTCTTGCAACTCTAACCTCCGAGATCGGTCCGTTGAATGGGATATCTGATATTGCAAGCGCAGCTGATGCGGCAAGACCTGCCAGAGCATCAGGGATAATATCCATATCGGCTGAAACCAGATTAATTGTTACAAATGTTTCGGCATGATAATCATCGGGGAAAAGTGGTCGGAGTACTCTGTCTACGAGTCTTGATATCAGTATTTCATAATCCGATGCTCTGGCTTCTCTTTTCATGAATCCACCAGGAAAACGCCCGGATGAAGCATATTTTTCTTTATATTCTACTGAAAGTGGCATGAAGTCTGTGTCTTCCTTTGCCTCCTTTGCCGACACTACGGTTGCCAGTAGCATTGTCTTCCCCATTTTTAACAAAACAGAACCATCGGCCTGCCTTGCCATTCTGCCCGTTTCAAGGGTTATTGTCCTCCCGTCACCGAGATCAATAATCTTCTCTTTTATATTAAACATTGTACTTATGATTTATGATAATTGAAATTACAAAATAATCTAAATAGTATGAAAAAAGGCAATTTTCAATTGCCTTTTTTTCTCTATTTACGTAATTTCAACGCTTTTATGATTTCGCGATACCGTTCGATATTTTTAATTTTGAGGTAGTCTAAAAGCCTTCTTCTTTTTCCTACAAGTTTGATAAGCGCCTGCTGGGTACTGAAATCTTTCTTGTTCTTTTTAAGATGTTCCGTAAGGTGATTGATCCTGTATGAGAATAAGGCTATCTGGCCTTCTGCAGTACCGGTATCGATTTCAGATGTTCCAAAGGTTTTGAAAAACTCCTGTTTTTTTTCTGTTGTTAAATACATATCTCTAATTAAAATATTACTAATCCATATATAGATCGAGTCTCCAATTTTGGAACGCAAAAATAAGGCTTTTTTATGTAAATAATCAAACAATTTGCTTTTTTTTTAAAAAGTTCTTAAAATATTTATTTTTACAGCATCAAATAGGTTCAAAAAGCTATTGCTTCAGCATCACATATTAGACGAGAAAATAACGGTAAAAGTTGCGTTGAATTGAGCTATCAGTCAATTATTTGTCAAAGAATATTGACTGTTCGTCAAAATCGGTAGCCGGTATGCAGTTGGCTTCACCACTTCTCCCATTCTCCCCTTTTCTTCTCCATTCCCTTAGGGCTCCAAAAGCAGCTCTTCCCTATCCTTTAATTTTCTACCCTGGCTTATAATCATATTACCAATGCGGCAGTTAAGACATTTTCTTCTTTTGCAGTATTCATTTCTCAGTTGAATCAGTGCCTGAGAATAAAATGCCGAATCTGCAATTATCCCAGCTTCCTCCCATTCATTTATTATTATATTCTTCTCAGGTGGAATTTGCTCAAGGAAGAAAAGAGCCCTTTCACTAATCTCATTACAGTCTCTGCTTTGTCCATATACGAAGAGCATGGGAATAACTGAGTTTATAAGCAGAATGTCTGCAGCCTGAGATCCTGTGTGTTTAACAAAATTCCTTCCACTTTTTCCAAAAACAAAATGATCATTCCAATAGGCAGAAGCAGATACTTCAAATATTCCTTTAATCTCTTTTATATCAGTAGTATCCAATACCTTCGAAAAGAGACCTCCGGTAATTGAAAGCATTGAAGCAAGTTGTGATAATCTGATTGTTGGAAAATTAGGAGGCCGTAGTCTTGAGAACTTCCACATCCAGCCGTGTAAAGGCTGAAGGGAATATTTAGAGGAAAGTATTGTGTACTCTTTCAGTAGGTTACGATAATATTCATCAATAATTGCCTCTTTAAAAAGTCCAGGGTCGAGTAACCCAGCTGTCCCAAACAATAAAGCCTCAATCTGAAAAATGTTATCAGTGTGCTTCCTGATAATCCTGAACGGAAGAGCGGTGGCAAGCATTTCAAAGGGCTCGGTATTTACACGAAATCCGAAATAACGTGTAATTAACCTGTAAAAAGTCTCATCCCAGTCATTTCCGGTCTCAGAAAATATTTTATGAATTGATTCCGATTTGGCTTGAAATCTTTCTATAACCAGAGAATTAAGCCAATGCCGGATCAAAATTTGATCATTTTTTCTAATATCATCCTGACACGCAATAATATACGGATTATTTATAAGAAGGGTATATTTCTCATAATAGGATGGATCAAATGAAATTTCAACTGTAAGTATCTCCTCTCCATTTGAATTAAATACCCGCTTGTCGTAATCAGCAACTACATGAAGTATTACGTTGTTAAATGCCGCGTCATTCTGGTGGCCATGGTTATCGAAATGTGATGATTTTGTGTGAATTTCAATATTACCTGCCCAAACAGTGTCTTCAACAGCAATACGTGCGTTAAAAAAATCCGGCCCTGAATCGCGGTTATACTCACCCGGATCCAGAACAACAATTTTATTCTTTTCGTTATCGAACAGCCTGTCCTTATCATAGAGGCCGTATTTCCACAGGTAGTGAAGAAATTCCTCTTTCATTTTAGTATGAATTAATAAACAGCGAGAATATAAATTTATGAAAAAAGGAATTACGGCGCAAGGGCCGTACCATAAAAAAGTAGGGACACGCCATGGCGTGTCCCATTCAATTCAGATCAGTTTATGCTGAATGAGATGTTTTTCCATCTCCATCTGTATCTCTTTAGCTTTTTCACCGGCAACCTTATCAAAGTTTTCAGAATTGTCAGCAAATATTATTCCTCGCGAGGAATTGACCAAAAGTCCGCATTTACTGTTAAGACCATATTTTGCAACCTCCTCAAGACTTCCGCCCTGCGCACCTACACCGGGAACAAGAAGAAAATGATCGGGGACAAGCTTACGAATGTCTTTTAACATTTCAGCCCGTGTTGCACCAACAACATACATGAGGTTATTTATTGTACCCCATTTTTGTGACACAGATAACACTCGTTCAAAAAGCTTAATCCCGTCCTCATTATGATATTGAAAATTATCTGCGCCATGATTAGAAGTAAGTACCAGAAGTACAACCCATTTGTCATTATAAGATAAGAAAGGTGTTACGGAATCTTCTCCCATATATGGAGCAACAGTTATTGCATCAAAAGGCATGTTTTCAAGAAATGCTTTAGCATACATTTTTGAAGTGTTTCCGATATCGCCTCTTTTTGCATCTGCAATTACGAATATGTCGGGAAAGTTGTCCTTTATATATCTCACTGTTAATTCAAGTGATATCCATCCTTTTGCTCCATAACATTCATAAAATGCAACATTGGGTTTATAAGCTACTGAATATTTGTGTGTTGCATCAATAATCAGTTTGTTGAATTCAAATATCGGATCTTTCTTCTTAAGAAGGAAGGCCGGTATCTTCTCAATTTCAGAATCTAGCCCGACACACAGAAATGAGTGCTTTTTGACTATGTTTTCAAATAATTTCTTGTGATCCATGCCAACAGGTTTAAATATTGCTCTCTTTTAAACGTTCGGAATTTTCAGCCATCTGCAGTTTATCAAGTACCTCCTGGATATTTCCATCGAGGATAGAAGGCAGATTATATATAGTAAGACCTATCCTGTGATCCGTCATCCTGCCCTGCGGATAATTGTATGTCCTGATTTTTGCAGACCTGTCTCCTGTCGATACCATTGTCTTTCTCCTGGATGAGACTTCATCAAGGTATTTCTGGTATTCCAGATTATAGAGCCTGGTTCTCAGTTCTTTCAAAGCCTTGTCATAATTTTTTAACTGTGACTTCTCGTCCTGACAGGTAACAACTATACCGGAAGGGATATGAGTAAGCCGGATTGCAGAATATGTTGTATTAACCGACTGACCCCCGGGCCCTGATGAACAATAGGTATCCTTCCTTATGTCTTCAGTCCTGAGATCAATATCAAATTCTTCAGCTTCAGGAAGCACCACTACCGAGGCAGCAGATGTATGAATCCGTCCCTGTGTTTCAGTTTGAGGGACCCGCTGAACGCGATGAACACCCGATTCATATTTCATTATTCCATAAACACCGTCACCTGTAATACTCAGAACTATCTCTTTGAATCCTCCTGCAGTCCCCTCAGAAGTATTATTAACGTCAACCTTCCATCCTTTTGTTTCAAAATATTTGCTGTACATTCTGAAAAGGTCACCTGCGAAAATACTTGCCTCGTCGCCTCCTGTTCCGGCCCGGATCTCCATAACTGCGTTTTTATCGTCTTCAGGGTCTGCCGGAATTATCAGCATCTTTATCTCCTCTTCCATTTCAGGAATATGAGATGTGAGCTCGTCCAATTCAGCCTTTGCCATTTCACGCATCTCCTCATCCTTTTCCGTGTCAAGAAGTTCTTTCGTGCTGGTTATATTACTAAGTGCAAGCTTATATCTCTCATATGATTCAACTATCGGAAGGAGATCCTTATATTCTTTATTCAATCTGACATACTTTTTCATATCCGAGAGAATATCGGGCTGGGTAAGAAGTTCACCAACCTCGATAAACCTGGTTTTTACACCCTCCAGTCTCTCAAGAATCATATTATTTGCCATAGTTCAATTAATTTTCAGGGTGCAAAGGTAATAAAAAAGGCGTAATGGCACAAAGCCCTCTGCTTCGCGTCCATCGCGCAGGCTGGCTCCTTCGCTAAAACGGTCCACCGGGCTGTTTATTTACGCTCAGCCTTCCCTAAAGGGGGACTAATTCCGCGACCTTAATAAATTTACTGAAAGACAGAGAATTAATCCCTCCTAAGCGGGAGCAGAGGGGCAAAAAGCCGGGAATTTTACTTAATATTCGAAGGTTCCGAATTCAGAGCTAATTGTAAGCTTTTTCTTTTCTGACGCTTCGCAATGACCAACTACTTTTGCTTCAAGATTAAATCCTGATGCAATGCTGATTATCTCTGAGGCATTTTTCTGATCAGTGTAGATCTCAAACCTATGACCCATGTTGAATACTTTATACATCTCTTCCCAACCCGTTCCCGATTGTTCATGAATAAGGCGGAACAATGGTGGTAACGGGAATAAGTTATTCTTCACTATATGCATTTTTTCAATAAAATGCATGACTTTCGTTTGTCCACCGCCGGAGCAGTGCACCATACCATGTATTTCAGAATGCATCGTTTCAATTATTTTCTTTACGACAGGTGCATATGTACGGGTTGGTGAAAGGACCAGTTTGCCAGCATCTGTGTTTAATCCCTCAATATGGTCAGTAAGCCTGAACTTACCTGAATAGATCAGATCATATGCTAATGTCGTATCAAGACTTTCGGGGTATTTCGAAGCCAGATATGGCGCAAAAAGATCGTGGCGGGCTGAAGTAAGGCCGTTGCTGCCCATCCCGCTGTTATACTCTTTCTCATAACTTGTTTTCCCGGAAGATGACAGACCAACTATTACATCTCCATCCTTAATTGTATGATTTGATATCACACCCGATCGTTTCATCCTGGCTATTACAGTTGAATCTATAACAATAGTACGGACAAGATCGCCCATGTCAGCAGTTTCTCCTCCTGTTGACCATATGCCAATTCCCAATTCCCTAAGCTCTGACAGTACCTCTTCGGTCCCATTTATTACCGCGGCGATGATCTCTCCGGGTATATGGTTTTTATTTCGCCCTATCGTTGATGAAAAAAGAATATTATTGTAAGCTCCAACACATAAAAGATCATCGAGATTCATTACTATAGCATCCTGAGCAATTCCTCTCCAAACAGAAATATCACCTGTTTCTTTCCAGTAAATATATGCAAGTGATGATTTTGTACCGGCTCCATCGGAATGCATTATGTTGCAATAATCATTATCTCCGCCCAACAGGTCGGGAACTATTTTACAGAATGCTTTTGGATACAGCCCTTTATCTATATTTTTAATCGCTGAGTGTACATCTTCTTTTGATGAAGAAACACCTCTTTTGCTGTACTTCGATTCGATGGTCATAATAATCAAATGAGACTCCGAAGGTAGGAAAAAGGATGAACTATAAAGACAATTACTTCTGTTTTTTACCATTATTGTATACCCATACGATTGCCTGTCTGAGAAGTTTCCGGTAGTTGGGATTTTCGAATGTTGCTGCATCGTGACCGCTTTGTAACGTCACTATACGAGCATTGCCATATTTCTTTGACCAACCTATAATTGATGTGCTGCTTGGTTCATCGGTTGTCAACAAAGGAGTTACACCATCCTCGACATAAAATCCTTTGTAAGTTTCATCAAAAATTTCAAAATCAGTTAATCCTTTTGTAACCGGGTTGTCAGAATTGACTATTCTGACTTTAAAATGCAAATCATGTATATATGAAGATGCAGGGTATTCTATCCCATTTATAGTTGCAGGTTTATGAAAATATTTTCCGCCGATAATATTCATATATTCAGGCCAGTCATCATAAGCACATATTGAATGATGCAATACGACCATAGGTTTGCCCTGCCTGATACAATCGGCAAACATCTCTGCCTGCTCATCGGTTATTGTCTGCCACATATGATATAGTACAACAACATCATATTTACTTCTGTTCTCCGTAAGGAACATATCGTAAGCAGCTGGCAATTCCGATATCTGGTAAGTTATGTTATCTCCCAGACTTGCAAGCATTTGATTAAATTCAACAACTTTGTAATCATGACCTCCGGTAATAACAAGGATACGGATTGTTTTAGAAGGTGGATCTGAGGCAGCTAAAAGGAATGAAAATACAAGAAAAATAAGAAGGACAGAAGTTTTAGTTTTCATTTATCCGGATGTTAAATATACAATTGATAAATGTAGAAAAAATATAAATTCATTAGAACTATTGGATGTCTGTTAGGCATTTAACTAAGCTACGTTCGCCCCTCCTTTTGAAGGAGGGGAGAATTAGATGTTTATTAAAAAGTGAGTATCCCTATTTCTTTGGTGGCTCATAATCTGTTCTCAAAACCTTGAACTCGGTTCTTCGGTTTATCTGATGTGCAATCTCCTTCTGTTCATCATTTAGAAGAGTATTGACATACTGTTCTGTAAGTTGAGTTCCGGTTTTCAGGAATGGATATTGTAAGGAAATACCGGAATCAACGACTTTAGTACTTGATTTACCGTAGCCTTTGGCAGTGAGCCTTTCAAGTTCAATGCCTTTGCTTACAAGATAATCAACAACTGACTGAGCTCGTTTTTGTGAGAGAATAAGGTTATATTCCTCAGTATTCCTGGTGTCGGTATGTGACATAATCTCAATAGTGATATTTGGATTATCAGTAAGAGTCTCAACAAGTTTATCGAGTGAAACCATTGATTCCGGACGGAGGTCCCACTTGTCAAAGTCGTAGAGAATATTAGGAAGGTCGATTGGCCTGTCAATAGCTGTGAGTAAAATGGTCACCATGAAGTCGCGGCTCTTTTCCTGACCTTTGGTTGTTTCTTTCTCTTTTCCATTGAGATAACCTCTTTTTGAAGCCAGGAATATATAGTCAACATCAGCCTTAAGGGCAAATTTAAAATCACCTCCGCTACCGGTTTCAGCCTGAAGGTTTGATCCGTCACTTGCAATGAGCTGAACTACCGAACCGGTTATGGGGGTCCCTGTTTTTTCATCTTTCACCAGTCCGGTAACATTGAATTTCATCGGAGGAAGTTCAAAGGAATAAAGTTCATCATTCCCCTTTCCTTTTCGTGTTGAACTGAAGATTCCCTTTTCATTTCCATCCTCGAATGCGATGCCAAAATCATCAGCAAAACTGTTAATTGGTGGTTTCATGTTCTGAACCATCCAGCTGCCATCGGGTTGAGGCTTTGCTTTGAAAATATCGAGGCCACCCATTCCGATGAGACCGTCGGATGAGAAATATAATGTTCCGTCTTCTCTTATATAAGGAAAAAGTTCATCACCTGAAGTGTTGATATCGGGTCCAAGATTAACCGGTTTTGACCAGGCATCTCCGGGTCTTAGCCTGGTTACTTTCCAGATATCCTTTTTACCGAATCCACCTGCGAGGTCGGATACAAAATATAATGTAAGACCATCTTTCGATATTGAGGGATGTGCGGCTACCAGTGAATCCGGAAGGATTCCAATGTTCTTTGGATCGCTCCACTTATCTCCGGTTCTCTTTGATAACATAATAATACATCCTTTTTTTTCACGTTTCCCTGCTTCACACCTGGTGAAATACAGTTCCTTATAATCAGATGAAAATGAAGGTGTCCCTTCTTCAAATTCGCTGTTTATAACTTCGACAGGAACAGGAGTGCTCCATTTCGATTTTTTGTCAACTTTGCTTTCAAAGATATCTGTAAAATTCTGTCCGGTTGCTCCATGCGTCTTTTTACCGGCGGCCCCATCACGTGAGGAAGTAAAATAAATCATACTAAAATCATCGCGTCCGTAAGCCGGACTGAAATCAGATTCTTTTGAATTTATATCTTTAATATCATCAATCTTATAAGCTTCGGGATTTCTTAGCCATTCGAGAGCCAGCTCACAGGATCTTATTTCCTGCTCTGCCCTGGCATCAGAGGGGGCCACCTGTTTATATTTCTTAAATTCATCTATTGCGAGAGGATATTTACCATTCTTTTTTAACGACTCTGCCAGCCAATATTGGGCTTCAGGTTTAGAAAAGGATGATTTAACTGCAAGCTTATACCATATTTCAGCATTTTTAGGATCATTAGTAAGCCGGTAACATTCTGCAATCATAAACACCAATTCCGTACGTGTGGTTTTGTCTGCTTTTTTTGATTTGGAATATGCATCCTTGAACAAATCTATAGCGTCATAATATTCGCCGGCTGCGAAGGTGGAATAAGCTTTTTCCGATTTGTGTTTCTGAGCTGCAACATAGGGAGACATTACAAAAATCAGCAATAAAAAGAAAAATAATAATTGTTTCATAATCCGCCTTCGATTTGACTATAAAAGTAATCAATTTAAGGAATTCTGGTAATAATAAATAACGATAGAGCTTTGTAATTATTATAAAAAAAGGATCCCCTAAGGAATCCTTTTAACCGAACATGAAATAAAACTAACTAACCTTTATCTCGTGAAAAGCAATTCTCTGTATTTAGGAAGCGGCCACATTTCATTGTCAACAACAAGTTCCAGTTTATCGATATGGGACCTGATCTCATCAAGGAAAGGTTTGACTTTGCTTTCATACGCTATTGCTTTTTTATAATTATCCTCAATTATATTAGCTTTTCTGCGTTCATCAACCATCTCATTTACAAGTTTCTTGACCATTGATATATGATCTGAAATGGTGACTATCACCTCTTTACGTGCTCCGGCGAGTCTTTCATATTCTGTGTCATTAAAGACTTCCCTCAGACCTTTAACATTTTCGATGAGAGAGGTCATATACGTGATTGCTATAGGAACAATGTGATTCATTGCAAGGTCGCCAAGTACCCTCGATTCTATCTGAACTTTCTTAGCGAACTTCTCATACTCAACCTCAACGCGGCTTTCAAGCTCTTTATCTGTAAATACTCCTGACCCTACGAGCATTTCTCTTGATTGCTTGGTCAGATACAGACTGATTGACTCAGGCACGCTGGTAAGATTACATAGTCCTCTTTTCTTAGCTTCATTATGCCATTCCTTGCTATAATTATCACCTTCAAATAATACTCTCTCTGATTCGAGAATATACTTTTTCAATACCTGGAAAATGGCCTCATCCTTGTTTATACCCTTTTTAATAATAACATCTACATCTTTCTTAAACTGAGTCAACTGATAAGCAACAGCAGCATTGAGAACAATCATTGCAGGACTGCAATTTGCTGAAGAGCCTACGGCTCTGAACTCGAACTTGTTGCCTGTAAAAGCGAATGGAGATGTTCTGTTTCTGTCAGTATTATCGAGCAGAATTTCAGGTATTTTGCCAATTCCAAGTTTAAGCTCGGTTTTTTGAGCCGGTGTCATCTTCTTATCTGTTACTTTCCTTGCTATATTCTCAAGCATATTTATCAGGTAAGTACCCAGAAAGACTGAAATTATTGCCGGGGGAGCTTCGTGACCTCCAAGACGGTAAGAATTTGTCTCATTCATAACAGATGCTCTGAGAACGTCGTTGCTGTCATTCACAGCTTTGATAACATTTACCAGGAAAGTAAGAAACTGTAAGTTGGTCTTTGGATTTTTCCCGGGAGATAAAAGGTTGACGCCGGTATTTGTGGACATCGACCAGTTATTGTGTTTCCCTGAACCATTAATTCCTGCAAATGGTTTTTCGTGAAATAAAACTCTGAATTTATGTTTCCGGGCAACCCTTCTCATAACATCCATCAGCAGCAGGTTGTGATCAACTGCAAGGTTTACCTCCTCAAAGATCGGAGCACTTTCGAACTGATTTGGAGCTACTTCATTATGACGCGTTTTAACCGGAATTCCGAGCTTATATGCTTCACATTCGAAATCTTCAATAAAAGCCATAACTCTTTCTGAAATAGAACCAAAATAATGATCGGAAAGCTGTTGATCTTTTGATGACTGATGTCCCATCAGAGTTCTTTCAGCCAGAACAATGTCAGGTCTTGCATAATACAAAGCATCATCAATCAAAAAATATTCCTGTTCACATCCAAGAGTTCCAATTACTTTGGTTACATCTTTATCAAAATACTGGCAGACATCAGTTGCAGCCCTGTCAAGCTCTGAAAGAGCTTTCAGAAGAGGTGCTTTATAATCAAGAGCTTCACCAGTCCATGAAACGAATATTGTTGGTATACAGAGTGTAGTTCCAACAATAAATACGGGTGACGAAACATCCCATGCAGTATATCCTCTTGCCTCAAATGTATTGCGGAGACCACCACTAGGGAAGCTGGAAGCATCAGGCTCAGACTGGACCAGAACTTCGCCTGAGAATTTCTCAACAACTTGTCCATTTTCAACAATCTCAATAAATCCATCATGTTTTTCGGCGGTTCCATCGGTAAGTGGGTGAAACCAGTGAGTATAATGAGTTGCACCTTTACCCGTGGCCCATGCTTTGAGCCCCATAGCAACCTGATCAGCTTCCTGCCGGGTTAAGGATTTCCCCTCATCAATTGCACGTTTCACTACCTTGTAAGCCTCCTTAGAAAGGAAGCGCTCCATTTTAGGAAGATCAAAAACATTTTCTCCGTAGTATTCGGAAACGATTTTCGACGGTGTGGTAACTTCAACAGGTCCCCTGTTGAATACTTCTCGTAAAGCACTAAATCTAAGTTCTGCCATTTTTTTAAATATTTTTCTTACAAAAATAAAACTATTTTTAATATTCACCCTGTTTTTTACTTGTTTCTTAACTTTTTTTGCACTTTTTTATCAACATACCCCTGTTTTTTAATAGCTTTTTTATTTTTTTTCATGTTTTTAACTATTCAGGCTGTTTTTTTGGAATGACTTTTTTCCTTCAAATCCAGCCCCTTGATCCTTGCCTGAAACTATCAATTACAGAACCAATAACAATTTAATGGCAGGTCAGAGTTTTAATGAAAATTTGTTATATTTGTCGCCTGTATTAAAAAAGGTAAATTTCTATTAATTATTAAAGAATATATTAGATGTCAGCACTTCAATTTTTACGTGAGAAAGCCGGAGTATTAGTTGCGGGATTAATTGGGTTTTCCCTTTTCCTGTTTGTTGTCAGTGATTTCTTCGGAAGGGGAAGAGGCCAGAGACTGAAGCAGAAAAAATATTATGAAATCGGCCAGATCGGCGGGGAATATATTTCATATCAGGATTATGAATTAAAATTACAAAATCTGTTAGAGATTTATAAATTATCTGGAAGATCAAATGTTGATGAAGCTACCAACGAGTCACTAAGAGAACAGACCTGGCAGCAAATGGTAAGAGAAAAAATCCTCGATCCTCAGTATAAGAAACTTGGTTTAGGAGTCAGCACTGAAGAAGTCGATGATTTGGTTCTTGGGAATAATCCCCACCAGATTGTTCAGCAATTATTCACTGATCAGCAGACCGGAACTTTTAATAAATCATTCCTGGTAAATTTTCTGAAACAGACTGAGACTGACGAAACAGCAAAAAAATACTGGTTGTTTTTTGAAAACGAGATCGTAAATGACAGGACAAATACCAAGTACAATAATCTTGTTTCCAAAGGACTCTACGTTACCTCGAAACAAGCTGAATTTGATAAAAGCATCGGCAGTAATACTGTTGATTTCAGCTTTATTCTCAAAAACTTTGCATCAGTTCCGGATTCATCGATCAGAATCTATCAGAGCGATTTAGAAGCTTACTATGCAAAACATAAAGAGAACTACAAAAGGACGGCATTAAGAGATATCGAATATGTTACATTTGACGTTGTTCCATCTGATGATGATATAAAACAGACCGAACAGTGGATAAATAGGACAAAAGATGACTTTGCAACAGCGTCCGAGCCTGTAGAATTTATAAATTTAAGTGCTGACTCAAGATATGTTGGAAATTATGTTCCTCTAAGCAGTGTCAAGGAAAATCTTAAAGATTTTGTGAAGAAAGAGGACTTAAAAAGTATATTCGGACCCTACATCGAGGATGGTTCTTATAAACTTGCCAAGTTGATTGCATTTGGAGACAGACCCGATTCAGTACATGCTCGTCATATACTTTTATCAACCGGTAAAACCAGGACATTGGATATGGCAAAGCATCAGGCTGATAGTCTGATTAAATTAATTAAAGCAGGAACTCCATTTGAAACTCTTGCCATGGCTAATTCCGATGATCATGGTTCAGCAAAAATCGGAGGGGATCTTGGCTGGTTTCCAGAGGGCAGAATGGTATTGCCCTTTAATAATGCCTGTTTTACTGGAAAAAAAGGTGAAATTATAACAGCGGAAACAACATTTGGAATTCATATAATTGAAATTCTCGCCCAGTCAAAAGAGACACGCAAATACAACATAGGATATATCGACAGGAAAATTGCAGCTGGTTCTCTTACAAATCAGAAAGCCTATGGTGAGGCAAGTCAATTCGCCGGAACTAATGATACGTATGATAAATTCATTAAAACAATTGCCACAAAAGGATTGAATAAGAGAGTAGCCAGCTCAGTATCACCACAGCAAAAGACGTTACCCGGACTTGACAATCCCAGGTCTCTTATTATGTCATTATTTCAGGCAGAGAAAGGGAAGATTATTCTTGATAATAGTCAACAGGCAGTTTTTGAAGTTGGAGGAAAATATGTTATAGCATTTTGTACAAAGGTTCAGGAGGATGGAATTGCTCCCCAAAAAGATGTTGAGGTTGATATCAGGTTTGCTCTTTTAAAGGAGAAAAAAGCTGAGCTTATTTCTGCTGAGTTTAATAAAAATAATGGTTCTGGAAAGACTATTGATCAGATTGCCCAGGCGATGGGGCTGACTGTACAGGAAGCTACCAAGATAAATTTCAGATCCTACACTGTTCAGGGTGCAGGAACAGAACCTGCATTGATTGCAGCTGCTTCTGTTGCCAAACAGGGAGTGCTTACCGGACCGGTAGCTGGTAACAACGGAGTTTATATGCTTGCTGCCAATAATGTAACAGCAACGCAGGGTGAAGATCTTAAATTATTGCACGACAGATTGAAATCAACGTTCCAGATGAGAGGCACATATGAAGCCTATGAAGCTCTCCGTAAGGGTGCTAATATTATTGATAAGAGGTACAAATTCTATTAATAGAGTTTAAAAGAATTTATTGAAAAGGGACATGCAATGGCGTGTCCCTTTTTTTTATGTTCCGTATGTGACACCCCTCTGTCGCTTCGCGACATTTCTTTTAAAAGTTTCGTAATGAGACCGACACCCCTCTGTCGCTTCGCGACATCTCTTTTAAAAGTTTCGTAATGAGACCGACACCCCTCTATCGCTTCGCGACATCTCCCCCAAAGGGGGAGAAAAATTACTTCCATTTATGGAATTCCTTCCCCCACCGGTGGGAGTGGCCGAAGAGCCTGCCCTGCAAAGCGGAGCCGAGGGGGGCAATAAGATAAGTAAGAACACTTGAACAAACGAATTAAGAATGCAGAAGTTTTACATTCTTACTTCGCTGTAAGATTGTTTAAATGTTTTTATTTCTGATTCTCTTAGTTTATGCCCTACGGGCAATAATTAATTCATGACTTAAGAGCTCTCCCAGCTTTATCGTGGGCAGCGGGACATTTTTCTATGAACCTCAGATGGTCGTGTCATGGCATGACCCTACAAATTATGATTTTGTATGTGTAGGGCCACGCCATGGCGTGGCAGGATTCTTCAGGGTATCATTAAAATAAGAAAGGGTTCAGCTTTTGGCTGAACCCTCTTAATTAAAGT
>Ga0224522_1000134_pt1 | contig 36434 bp, 28 predicted proteins | sample CFST25metaG_FD_182733 | JGI IMG/M metagenome (GOLD analysis project Ga0224522, IMG submission 182733) | Peat soil microbial communities from Stordalen Mire, Sweden - C.F.S.T25 | ecosystem: Environmental > Terrestrial > Soil > Wetlands > Peat | place: Sweden: Norrbotten County, Stordalen Mire...
AATGGACAATGCCAGTAAGAGACTGGGGTTCTGTTATTAATCAATTAATCATTAAATTTGAAGACAGATGTGGCGTTCTTTAAACCTGGCAGTTACCAGTTTACACAAAAATTTTCACAGGCTCGATAATTCACAAATATTTTATTGGACCAGCTCATATTATCGGTGTATTTAAGTACCATAGTTAATCATCAGTTTTTAGCAGTTAATCAAAAAAATATTGTAATGACAAGAAAATACTCTTTATTTGTTTATTAAGCTATTACTTGATTCCTTGAGAATGATTCTTTTTAAGTGTTTATAGTTGACTCTTGACAATAAATTGTATTAATATTTCGTTTTTTTCAATCATTAATTAATTAGACCTGTATGAAAAAAAAATTACCTCTTTTAATCTTGGTTTGCTTAGTAATTGTAATTACAATAGTCGACAGTTGTAAAAAAGATCCCGTAATACCGACCTTAACTACAAATGCTGTAACAAATATTACAATAAATTCTGCTATCAGCGGTGGTATCGTCTCAAAAGATGGAGGCGCATCCGTAACAGCCAGAGGATTATGCTGGAGTACTACCGCGAACCCTACCATTGGAGGTTCTCATACTACCGATGATAAAGGAATCGGAAGTTTTGTCAGCAATCTTACTGACTTGGTTCCTAATACTCTTTATCATTTAAGGGCTTATGCCAGCAATAGTGTGGGTACTGCTTACGGAAATGATGTATCATTCACAACAACACCTATTATAGTACCTACTCTTACAACTGCTGATGTTTCTTCTATCGCTCTGACTACGGCAGTTTCCGGAGGAAACATAACCGCAGATGGTAATGCAGATGTCACTGCGAAGGGCATTTGTTGGTCAACAGTAACAGCCCCGACAATAAGTGATTCTAAAACGACTGACGGGACTGGAACGGGTAGTTTTATAAGCAACTTAACAGGATTAACACCTGCTACGACATATTATGTACGTGCATATGCCACTAACCTCGCCGGTATTGCATATGGAAATGAGGTCTCATTTACAACAAGCCCGGTAGCTGTTCCTACTCTTACAACAACTGCTGCAACTTCAATTACTTTAACAACCGCTGTTACTGGTGGTAATATCACCGTCGATGGCGGTGGATCCATTACAGCAAGAGGTATTTGTTGGGCGACTATAGTAAACCCGACAATAAGTGGTTCTAAAACAACAGACGGAACCGGCATCGGAAGTTTCATAAGTAGCCTTTCAGGATTACTGCCAGGTACAACATATCATATACGTGCATACGCTACCAACAGTGCCGGTACCGCATATGGAAATGATGTTTCATTTGCAACAACCCCTGTTGGAGCTGCTACTCTTACAACTACTGCGATTACTTCAATTACCCTAACAACGGCAGTTTCGGGTGGAAATGTTATTACTGATGGTGGTGGCTCCATCACAGCAAGAGGTATTTGTTGGTCAACAACTGCAAGCCCTACAACAAGCAGTTCAAAAACCTCCGATGGGACCGGAACCGGTAGTTTCACAAGCAGTCTAACAGGATTAACACCTGCTACTACATATTATGTACGTGCATACGCTACCAACAGCGCCGGTACTGCTTATGGAAATGAGGTTTCTTTTACAACCAGCCAGATAGTAGTTCCTACTCTTACCACTACTGCAATTACCTCAATTACATCAACAACTGCAGTTTCTGGTGGCAATGTCTTAACTAATGGTGGGGCATCCATCACTGGAAGAGGTGTTTGTTGGTCAACAACAGCAAACCCGACTTTAAGCAATTCTTTAACATCCGATGGAACCGGAACCGGAAGTTATGTAAGCAATCTTACCGGATTGCTGCCGGGTACAACATACCATGTTCGTGCATATGCAGCTAACAGTGCCGGTACTGCTTACGGGAGTGATCTTACATTTACAACCGCAGCAGCCCTTGCTACTCTTACAACAACTGCAATTACCTCAATTACTCAACTTACGGCGATTTCCGGTGGTAATATCACATCCAATGGTGGCGGAACCATCACTACCAGCGGCATTTGTTGGGCAACAACATCAAACCCAACAACAGCCGGATCGAAAACGACAGATGGAACAGTTACTGGCAGTTTTATCAGCAATTTGACCGGATTGACATCGGGTACCCTATACCACGTACGTGCCTATGCTACAAACGGTGCAGGAACTGCATATGGAAATGATCTTTCATTTACAACGGCTTCGGCAACACTTGCCATTCTTACTACAGCAACTGTAACTTCAATTGATTTAACAACCGCAGTTTCCGGTGGAAATATCACATCTGATGGCAATGGATCCATCACCGATAGAGGCGCTTGTTGGGCAACAACTGCGAGCCCGACTATAAGCGATAATAAAATATCAAATGGGGCTGGAACCGGAAGCTTTACCAGTAATCTTTCAGGATTACTGGCAGGTACAACATATTATGTACGTGCATACGCTACCAACAGTGCCGGTACTGCTTATGGAAATCAATTCAGCTTTAACACAAAAATAGCTGATGTGGACGGAAATACTTACAATACAGTAACCATAGGTTCGCAAGTATGGATGGCAGAAAACCTGAAAACCACCCTCTATAATAATAGTACAGCAATAACTAATGTTACCGATGGTACCGCCTGGACGGCTCTCCTTACTCCTGCTTATTGTTGGTTTAATAATGATCCAGCTAACAAAACTTTATATGGAGCATTATATAACTGGTTTACTTTGGATGCAGCAAGTAACGGTGGCAAAAATGTATGTCCTACAGGATGGCATGTACCAACCGATGTAGAATTCCAAACACTTGAATCGTATCTTGGGATGGCTACGGCAGATCTTGGTGCCTGGGGATCGCGTGGTACTAACCAGGGTACTCAGATGAAGTATACAACCGGATGGCCTACAGGAGAAAACGGGACAAATACAAGCGGGTTTTCAGCGCTTGCAGGAGGATACCGTTACGGCGCAAGTGGCACTTTCAATGACCTTGGTGACCTGTCATATTGGTGGAGTTCTACTGCAGTAGGTGATGGCACAACAGCCTGGTACCGTCGATTGGACGGAGTTCTTCCGGATGTCCCAACTAATACTCAGGTTTACCGAGCCGGCGTATTGTATCAGGGTGGGAAATATGTCAGGTGTGTAAAGAATTAGGATTATTATAACTTAAAAGAAACAAATATTTTTAACTTTGATGTTAAATTTTATAACTAATAGCAAATGAAAAGAATACTGGTTTTATGTATGTTGTGCTGCCTGATTGGTGGAATTGTAATAATCGACAGCTGCAAAAAAGATAATGTAATTCCTACCTTAACTACAACGGCAGTAACGAATATTACTGTTAGCTCGGCAACGACCGGGGGTAACATCTCAAAAGATGGTGGCGCTGCTGTGACAGCCCGCGGAGTATGTTGGGCGACTACTTCAACCCCTACCATTTCAGGTTCACATTCTACTGATGATAAAGGTACAGGAAGTTTTACCAGCGATTTAACCGGGTTGACTCCTAATACTCTTTATCATGTAAGGGCTTACGCGACCAACAGTGTTGGTACTGCTTATGGAAATGAGGTTACATTTACAACAACCCCAATAGTACTCGCTACTCTGACTACTACTGATATTTCCTCAATTGCTTTAACAACAGCGGTTTCAGGTGGAAATATCACCTCTGATGGAAATGGAGCCATTACTGCAAGAGGTGTTTGTTGGGCAATCACATCGGCCCCGACCATAACCAATTCTTTAACATCAGACTCGACCGGAACAGGTAGTTTCACAAGCAAGCTTACAGGATTACTGCCGGCTACAACATATTATGTACGTGCTTATGCTACCAATAGTGCCGGTACTGCATACGGAAATGAGCTTTCATTTACAACAAATTCGATAGCAATTCCAACTGTTTCAACGACTGTTGTTACTTCAATTACCTTAACTTCAGCTGTTTCCGGTGGAACTATTACTTCTGACGGTGGTGCTGTGATAACAGTCAGTGGAATATGTTGGGCAACGACACCGAATCCTGTTGTAACAGGCTCTAAGACAACCGATGGAACATTAACAGGTAGTTTCCCGAGCACAATTACCGGGTTATCAGCAGGCACTACTTACCATGTAAGGGCATATGCTACAAACAGTGCAGGTACTGCATACGGAAATGACGTCTCATTTACAACCTCGACAACAACTACCACTCTTACAACAACCGCAGTTACTTCTATAACTTCAACATCAGCTGTTTCCGGTGGAACTATTACTTCTAATGGTGGCGCTACAATAACAGTCAGTGGTATCTGCTGGGGTACAACATCAAACCCGGTTGCAACAGATTCACATACAACCGATGGAACAACCTCTGGTAGTTTTAGCAGTAGTTTAACCGGATTATCGGCAGGAACTACATATCATGTACGTGCGTACGCTACCAACAGCGCCGGTACTGCATATGGAAATGATCTCTCATTTACAACCACAGTAACAGTTGCCACTCTTACAACAACAGCAGTTACTTCTATTACTACAACATCCGCTGTTTCCGGTGGAACTATTTCTTCTAATGGAGGTGCTACAATAACAGTCAGTGGTATATGTTGGTCAACTTCAGCCAGTCCTTTAGCAACAGGTTCTCACACTACTGATGGAACAACCTCTGGTAGTTTTGCCAGTAATTTAACCGGATTGTTACCAGGAACTACATACCATGTACGGGCATATGCTACAAACAGTGCCGGTACTGCATATGGAAGTGACCTCTCATTCATAACCACGACAGCCGTTGCCACTCTTACGACAACTGCGGTCACCTCAATTACTCTGACATCAGCGGTTTCCGGTGGAACTATTTCTTCTAATGGAGGAGCTGTAATAACAGTCAGTGGTATCTGCTGGGGTGCAACAGCAAACCCGGTTGCAACAGATTCTCATACAACTGATGGAACCCTCACAGGCGCTTTCCCCAGCACTATGACTGGATTGTCACCGGGAGTTACATACCATGTACGTGCATACGCTACCAACAGCGTCGGCACCGGATATGGAAATGATCTCTCATTTACAACTACGGCGGCAACAGCTCCTATTCTGACCACTGCTGCAATTACGTCACTTACTGTATCAACTGCGATTTCCGGCGGGACTATTACTTCAAACGGAGGCGCTACAATATCAGTCAGCGGGATATGCTGGGCAACAACAACTGCTCCTCTTGCAACAGGTTCTCATACAACAGATGGAACAATTTCTGGTACTTTTGCAAGCACTATGACCAGTCTGTCACCAGGCACACAATATTTTGTACGGGCCTATGCTACCAACAGTGTTGGTACCGCTTACGGCAACGAACTCAGCTTTAATACCAAGTTGGCAGATGTGGATGGGAATACATATAATACTGTCACTATTGGCTCACAAGTATGGATGGCGGAAAACCTGAAAACCACTAAATATAGTGACTATTCTCATACGGCTATATCTAATGTTACCGATAATACCGCCTGGGCCGCCCTCATTGATCCTGCTTTCTGCTGGTTTAATAATGATAATGCCAACAAAAATATCTATGGAGCATTATACAACTGGTTTGCGGTAAATTCAGGAATTTTGTGCCCCACAGGCTGGCATCCACCGACCGATGATGAATTCCAAACCCTTGAAGTTTCTCTTGGAATGTCTGCGTTAGATGCTAATTCTTATGGGTCACGTGGTACCAACCAGGGCACTCTGATGAAGAATACAACAGGATGGCTTACAGGAGAAAACGGAACAAATACAAGCGGTTTCTCAGGACTTCCCGGAGGTTACCGTTACGCTGCAACCGGTTCTTTCAATGACGCTGGTGACCTGGCCTATTGGTGGACTACTACTACAGTGAGCGGTCAGCCAGGCTTAGCATGGTACCGGAGACTTGACGGATTTGTTCCTGATGTCACAACTAACGTTCAGGTTTACAGAGCTGATGTAGATAAGCAGGGAGGTAAATCTGTAAGGTGTGTGAAGAATTAATACTACATTGAAATCAAAAAAAGGAAGCCATCTTTTAAGGATAGCTTCCTTTTTTTTCTCGTTTAATATATAAGATCACTATATTAAAAAGCTGATTAGTAAAGAATGTTTAGTATAGTTGGTCAACATTTTCATAATATATTGTTTATATAATCTTCTTCTGACATTTAATCACTTTGAATCAAATTAAAAAGAAATATGAAAATAGTATTTCTACATCATAGTACAGGAAGTTGTATTTGGATTGGTAATACCAATAGGTATCTATATAAGCTAACTCGTAAAGGCGATGTGCAAAAATTTTTTGCATCCTATAACAAAAAGAATAAGACTGATTATAATATTACTGAGCTTGCCTTCCCAAAAAGTGGACCATACGGTTGGAATAATTATCCCTATGATTATTATAATATTTGGGTTAAGAATGCCGGTAATAATCCATATCTGGAGGAACCAACATTGGAAATTCTTGCTAAAGAATATGAGGTCATAATTTTCAAACATTGTTTTCCTGTAAGTAGAATTTTAGAGGATACAGGCACTCCTAATATTGATTCAGACGAGAAGCGGGTTGAAAATTACAAATCACAATATAACGCATTGAAACTTAAGATGCACGAATTTCCAAACAATAAATTCATTGTATGGACACCTACTGTTTGCACTAAGCTTCAAATGTCTGAGGAGGAAGCAAAACGTACATATCAGTTTTATAAATGGATGATTGATGAATGGAATGAGAAGGGAGACAATATTTTTATTTGGGACTATTACAAATATCAAACAGAAGGGGATTTGTATTTGCAGGATAAGTATGCGTACGATCCTAAAAACTCACATCCAAACAGAGGTTTTTCTGCTAATGTTGCTCCATTGTTCAGCAGGTATATTATCGATGTAATTGAATCTAATTTTTAATACTAATTTCCAAATTTATTCTATTAGAATCTATGAATATAATAAGTATACTAAAACGCTTACAGTTGATGTTACTGAAAAAAGCCAGTAATGATAGAAAAGTTAAATATTTACGTAAGCAGGGGATGAAGATTGGAGATAACTGCCGTTTAAACACTATGTCCTTTTCAACTGAACCTTATTTAATAGAGATCGGCAATCATGTGGCTATTGCAGGAGGATCGGAAATAATCACCCATGATGGAGCTATTTGGTGTTTCCTTGAAGATCTCCCAGATGCGGATGTTTTCGGAAAGGTAAAAATAGGTAATAATGTGTTTATAGGAGACAATTGTACTATTCTTCCAAATACTACAATAGGTGATAATTGTATAGTTGGAGCAGGGAGTGTTGTACGGGGTAAATTTCCTGAGAATTCAGTGATTATTGGTAATCCGGCTAAAATAGTCATGAAAACAAGTGTCCAGAAATTTCTTTACACTCAGAATCCTTCTTTATTTAGAACCATGAATATGACTGACTCTGAAAAAGCCATAATTGTGAAGAAACACTTTGGTATAGAGTAGCGTATTAATTTCAACAGTTGAAAATCCAATTTAAAAAAGTTTTCCTGCTTTTTCGTCTGTGTCAATCAATTCGATATTGAGCCCATACTTCGCAAGTAAGAAGGCAATATTATGATTATTGAAGGCTTCTCCCGGTTGAGGTGGAACAAGCGTCAAAAGCCCCTCTTTCTTTAACTCATTCATCTTCACGTTTATATCCGAACATTTAAAACAAACATGATGAAAACCACCACCTCTGTTTACAAAATTTATAAGTGAAAGATTGCCTTCAACCGGTTCAATTAGCTTTATTGTCAAGCTGTCATCTTTGCTTAAGAAAGTGACCTTCACCTTTTGAAGTGAATTTTCTACAACTTTCGTCATTTGCTTATAGCCAAATACACGTTCCCAATAGTCAATTCCATCCTTAATATTCTTAACCGCAAAACAGATATGGTCAATTTTCATGTGGTTAATTTATTTTTAAGAACACGTTGAATTAAATAACATCTAAATATAATACTACTTCGGGTAAACTAACACATTGAAATTACTATTAATTGTTAAGAATCCGCTCATAGAATTTGATTAGTTTTTCTTTCTCAAAATCCCATGATAGTTCATTAAGAACCCTGTCATAGGCGAAAACACCCATTTTCATTCTTAGTTCGGAATCATCAACTAATTGCATAATTTTATTTGCAAAGTCATTGGTATCTCCACATTTGGCATAAAGAGAAGCTTCCTGAGCCGAAAATCTACCCTCTTTTAAGTCATACTGAACGACAGGCTTTTTCAGAGCCATATATTCCATTATTTTATTCATGGTGGATAGATTATTCATTTCCGTAGGTTTATCAGGATTAACGCATATATCAGCTGTATTAAGAATAGCAACCAATAAATCGTCAGGGACTCTCCCATAGAAATCGACAAACTTGCTAAGACCTGATTTTTCTGACAGTTGTTTCATCTTTTCCAGGTCACTCCCTCCTCCAACAATAGCAAATTGGATATCACTACGTTTGGAAATAATAATTTTTACACTTTCAAGCAACAGGTCAATACCTTCCTGTTGTCCGATAACCCCAACATAACCAACCAGGTATTTCCTTCCTTTTCGAAATTGATTATCGGGAGGAAGCAATTTAAGCCGGTCAAGTTTGGGACCACTCCTTATTACCTGAATTTTATTTTCCGCCATTTTCCCCCTTCTTAATGCTATTTCTTTGTACGATTCATTAGTAGCAATACTGAAATCAGCTGTAGCAAATGTAAGTCTTTCAAACAAAATCACCATTTTATATAATAATCCCTTGCTGTTGAACTTGGCAATATACAATTCAGGATTTATATCATGATGATCAAATACATATTTAACTCTAAAGATTTTAAACCATATGGCTACTAAAAAGATCATATCAGGTGGATTACAGCCATGGATTACATGAAATCTCTTCTTAAAGTAGATTTTCCAGCTTAAAAAGAATTCCCAGAATAGAGCAACTCCATATTCCAGCAGGTATCCAAAAGCACCCCTTGCCTCAAAAGGAAGCGAATATCTGTAAATCTCAATGCCATTTATCACTTCATAGGCAGAGGCATAATCCTTTTGCTTAGGGCATATAATGCTTACCTCGGCTCCATTATCCTTTAGAGTATTTGCTTCCTGCCAAACCCTTCTATCAAAAGGTACAGGAAGATTCTCAACTATTATCAGAATATGCTTATTTTGAAACGAAGACATAACTACCAATTTATACCGAAATAATTGTTTTTTGAAATAATCGCATCATTCAACCTTACAAAATCAATAATTATTTTATTATCAATATCACTTACTAATTTGATAAATTCAGGCTCTTTGGTGTTAATTACAATTATGTCACAATCACCAATTAATTTCTCCGGATCACTTACCAGAAGACTGGATAAATGAGGAATCCTCGAATCAATGTATTCCTTGTTTGTTCCTGTAAGCATAGCCATATTTATATTCTTATCATAGATAACAATATCGCACCCTTTTCCAACCAATGCCTCAATAATACTTACAGTAGGGCTGTTTCTAAGATCGTCTGTTCCAGCCTTGAAACTTAACCCAAGGAATCCAAGTTTTTTATCCCAATACTTATAAATGAGCTTGATTGCCCGTTGAATCTGAAGATCGTTTGTTTTATTTATACTATCAATAACCGGAACATCTATATAAAGGTCATGAGCAAGGGTTTGAAGACCTTTTAAATCTTTTGGGAGACACGAGCCACCAAATGCAAAACCAGGTTTGAAATAATAGGGTGATATATTCAATTGCTTGTCTTTACAGAAAATTTCCATCACCTTATGTGAATCAATTCCTAATTCAGAGCAAATATTTCCAATTTCGTTGCCGAATGAGATCTTAAGTGCATGATAAGTGTTATTAATATATTTCATTATTTCCGCAGTTTTAAGATCGGTGATTATGATTTCCCCAGGTAATTGCCGATAAAGATCCGCAACTTTCTCTGCAGCCTCCCTGTTGTCTGAACCAATTAGAGTCAGAGGAGGATTATAGTAATCCTGAACAGCAGTCCCCTCTCTTAAGAACTCCGGATTATCAACAATAGCAAAACCTGCATTTCTCTTCTTTCCTGAGATCTTTTCGACAATTGTTGCAACTTCATCACAAGTTCCTGGCATTATAGTCGATCTGATAGCAATAATATGAAAAGTATCCTTGAGTTTTAATGCTTCTCCAATACTCTCAGCTACTTTAAAAATAAATTGAAGATTAAGATGTCCTTTATCGGTACTGGGAGTGCCAACAGCAATAATAGAAATATCTGAACCTTTAACTGCCAGCTGTATATCGTCGGTGGCAATTATACGTCCTGATAATCTTTGTTCGGCAATAATTGTGTCCACGTCTTTTTCTATAATAGTGGCTTTCCCTGAGTTGATCTGGTTCACCTTAGCCTGATTTGTATCAACTCCAATAACGGAATGTCCGTTTTTTGCCAGACAACCAAGGCTTACGCAGCCTACATAGCCAAGCCCAAAAATGCTAATTTTCATACTAAATAATCTTAATTAAAAATTTAAAAGTTGTTGAGCATTCAATCTCTGTTTTACAATAAATGACGTTTACAGGTTCCTTTTTTAAAAATGATTTGGAATACCATCCCAATATCTGAGGTTTGGTTTGTCCATTTAATAATTCAGGATGAAGTTTTTCATCAATATAAAACTCAGTTTTTCTGAAAAGATCTTTAAAAATCACAAAACTATGCGTTGATGATTGGACAACAGTGACTTCGGGATTAATATGGAATGGAATTTCAATTTGAATTTTCCTCTTTTTTCTTACAACAATTGTATCCACAATTTGAAATTCATTTCTCAGCTTAAAAAAACTAATTTCACGGATATGCTGAGCTCCTTCCCTAAGATAACCATTATGACAAGCTATGACGCGATCGGTATCATTACTTAATTCCTGATCAATTATACTGGTTTTATAATGATTTAGCCATAATGTAGGCCCGCCATTTACTGCCTGGTCTTTTTGGTTTATTCGAATAGAATTATGGGCCAGAGTACCTATAAAATAGCGTCTCCATTCAGGTTCAGTATGATAAGTATATGTTCCGGAGTCTATAAAAACCGGCAGTCCATCAACAGTTAATATAAAAGAAAGTGCGTCTGCATGTCCATGTGCTGCTATAGAAAGGAATCCTAGAGGTGCCGCATCAAAATGCAAATAGATTTCTTTGCCATTGTCTTTCTTTCGAAAAATGAAATGACCTTCATTGGTATAAAATTTTGAACTTTCAATTTTATCCGAGTAAGAGATCGATTCAAATATCAATTTTCCGGCATCACCAAATAAAAAGTGATTCTTTAAATCAAACCCATTACTTTTAGATTTGAATTCCGGATTATTAAATATGATAGCACCGGAAGTCAGCAAAGATTTAAAATTATTAAACTCTTCATCATAATCAAGTACGAAACATTTCCCATCATCCTCATCACCATATTTTGCAAAATTACCATTACAATCCAGAAAATCGTAAATATAGCATAAGATTTTATAAAGTTGTTGCTTGTATTGATCTGAAAAAGGGTTTGCAGTTATTTCGCCCACAACATAGGCTAAAAGGAAAAAGTCGGTAATGAATTGAATATATTCAGCAGCTTCTTCTTTATTGACACCTTCTTTAGAATGTTGCTTAGTTATTTCATTCTCAAGGCCATTATGAGAATACCTGATCCATTTTTTTGATTCTTTGAATTCCCATTTCGAAGAAGCGATGAAAAGTCCGGCATACTCTGAGATCAGGTGATTATTTGCAGAAGAATATTTAGATGGATTATTATAAGAATATATGCAATGCATTTTAATCAATGGGAGCCAATCATTAATTATAAACTCTTTAAAAATGATATCTTCAAATAAAAGTTTGTCAGCATCTAAGATTTCCCAGCAGATAACCCAGGTTATTAGTCTCAGGTTTACTTCAATATTGCTATACCAGTTTATTCCCATCAGATATGGATTCTGATCTGACCATGATTTATTTAATTGGATAAAAAGATCTAAATCACTTCTGTTTTTCTTGGTTTTATAGTTCATACAAATAACAGGTAAAAACTGAAGACGATTTATCTCCCAGACCAATTTGGCAGAAAGATTTGGATTTTCACGAATATTAATTTTCCTGTTGAAACATAATTTGAAGACTTCACCCGACTTAATATCTTCAAGCCAGTTAATCTCTTTTGGTTTGCTATAATTAAAATCGATACCAAATAAATTCAGGGAATATGGGTGAGAGGAGAACTTTGGCATCTTAAATTCAGGAAAAATACGGTTTGATATAATTTCCCCTGATGTGAAGTCAATATTTTTTACAGTTTTTTCTTGGAGGTGACCTTTAATCAATTGCTGAATTCTGTAGTAAATTTCACCAACCGACATACTCATTAATCTGTTGAGATACCAATTATCCATCTTCGAATTTAAATGAATGCAGTTAGTAAAATTAAGACCTTACTCTTTCCCAAGATAGGAAATATACAATTGAAATTTACTACTCCCTTACAACGTTGCAAATATACTTCTGATATTTTCCGCGCGGAGTTAATATTAAGTTTTCAACAATTTTGATCTCTATATCTAATACCCCTTTGGTCTGTCTGTCAACCTCTTTTTTAATCAATTCCAATTCAGAGTTCTGGAAAGATTTATTTACAACCACTAATAAATCGGCCTTCCCTTTTTCATTCTGAATAAATTGATACCTGGGAATATTTTTGAATATCGCTTTCTCTAAGTTCAATAAGGTCATAGTTGATAAAAACTCATCATTATGTCCATAAAATCCATTGGTACTGCTTCTTTTTCCTCCGATTAAATAATTTTGATTTTCAGGAAAACATGTGTCATCAGTTTTATATCGGATAAACGGCATTAAATAGTTTAAGAAACCGGTTCCAACAATCGAGTATTCATTTTCCGCAATATGAATTTGCTCGGTATATCCATAATATGGATCAAACTTGTACCTGTTCCATGTTATTTCTTCAGCTATTACGCATCTTTCGCTATGTCCATAAAATGTTGCTGATTTTGCTTTAAAGAATTCTTCAATGAATTTACGCTGATTATCATCTATGTTCTCAGATATGAGGAAAATACCTTTAATTTTGAAAGTGAAATTAATCTTATATTCCTCTAATAGTTTCGCAAAATACCAGATTGTAGAAAGATATCCGTTTAAATAATCAGGCTTAAATTCGTTCATTCTTCTAGCGTAATTTGCTATTGTAAGCTTCGACAGTTTTAAAGGACAAAATAGCATCTCATTATACATAGGATTGAATTTCCACTGTTTGTTTGCATATTCAATTGCCCTGAAAGTGATCAATTTATCACTAAATTTATATCCCAATTTTTTTCTGTAAAAATATATAAATGCATTCTCTTTATAAATTGAATTAAAATCGAGGTAAAATTTCAAAGGCAGACCGGTACTCCCTCCGGTAAGACCCAGGTAATATCCATTTTTAACTCCTTTTGTTGATTTAAGTTCATTAAAATTATCTTTGATGATTTCTCTCGTAAGGAAAGGGATATTCTTTATTTGTTCAAAATCAGAAAATTTAAAGGGATTAAAAGATACTTTATTAAATAAGTCCTTATAGTAGGGTACATTTTGATATGAATATGTCAATATCTGTTTCAACTGGCTTAATTGATATTCATTTATTCTGTCCGGGCTTAATTTTTCTCTATCTTCAAGAAGTTTATAATATTTACTGAACTCTTCATTCTTTATTAATTTGTTACGAAACAATGAAGCAGATAAATACTTAAGAGATTCAGGCATATTATCTCTGATGGTTTTTAATAAGTGCTTATTCATAATGATATTGATTTTCTGGATGTTATCTTTATTCCTTTATAAACTGGCTGCAAAATATATTGTTAATCATTCAAGAGCATTATCATTTATCAATGTTTGAAATATACCTTTGATACTTCCCACGTGGAGATAAAATCAGGTTCTCAACAATCTTAATTTCTATATTAATTATACTTTTTGTTCGAAGATTAATCTCATTTTTAATGATTTCCATTTCTGACATTTGAAAATTTTTGTTTACTATTATCAATAAATCTGCTTTCCCTTTCTCCTCTTGAACAAATTGATATGCAGTAATATTTTTAAAGATCGGATCTTCAATATCAAATGCCGTATTTGATAAGAACTCATTGTTATTTCCATATAATCCAACAGAACTGCATCTCTTTCCCCTGATAGTAAAATATTGATTAACAGGGGAACATGTGTCATCTGTTTTATATCGTATTAATGGCATTTTATGATTTAGAAAACCGGTTCCGACAATTGAATATTGATTATTTTCAAGCAGAATAGTTTCAGTAAATCCATAATAAGGATCAAATTTGTACATGCCAGGAGCAAATTCTTCAGCTATCACGCATCTTTCACTATGCCCATAAAATGTAATTGATTTTACTTCAAAGAATTGTTCAATGAATTTCCTCTGGTGATTATCAATATTCTCCGATATTAGAAAAATGCCTTTCAATTTTGAAGTTAGTTTTATTTGATATTCATCCAATAACTTTGCAAAATACCAGATAGTAGAAAGATATCCATTTAAATAATCAGGTTTAAATTCGTTGATTTTTCTTGCGTAATCTGCTATTGTAAGTTTTGATAATTTTAAAGGGCAGAATACCAATTCATTATGCATTGGATTAAACTTCCAGTGCTTGTTTGCAAATTCAATTGCCCTGAAAGTTATCAATTTATCATCAAACTGGTATCCCAACTTTTTTCTGAAATAATATATAAATGCACTCTCTTTATAGACTGAATTAAAATCGAGGTAGAATTTCAAAGGGAGACCCGTGCTTCCTCCTGTTGTGCCTACATAATATCCATTCTTAACTTTTGCTTTTGATATAAGTCTATCAAAATTATCTCTTATGATTTCTCTTGTGAGAAATGGGATTTTCTCTATTTGATTAATATCAGAAAATTTATCAGGATTAAAAGATACTTTATTAAATAACTCCTTATAGTAGGGTACATGTTGATATGAATAGATCAATATCAATTTCAGCTGACTAAATTGATATTCCTTTATTCTGTCTGGATTTAATTTTTCCCGATCTTCAAGGAGACTATAATATTGACAGAACTCATTATTCCTTATTAATTGATTCCGGAACAAGAGAGCAGTATTGTATTTCAGAGATTCTGGAATATTATCTCTAATATTTTTCAGGAAATTCTTTTTCATTTGATAATACTGATATGTAAATATCTTCTAATTCTTTTAACACTGAATGAGGCAGATACTTCTGAACTATCTGCTCCGAAACGGCTCCATATTCTTTAATAAGCTCAGGGTTCTCAAGAAAATAATTTAAAGCTTTCTCTATCTGATCCAAATTCCCTGGACTTATTAATAATCCATTAACTTTATTTTTAACAATCTCAGGTATGCCTCCAACATTAGTTGAAATAATAACTTTACCGTAAGACATTGATTCTAAAATAGAAATGGGTAATCCTTCATGGTACGAGGGGAGAATAAATACATCAGAGTTATTTAAAACCTCAGTCTTTTCCTTGCCGGAAATCCATCCTATAAATTCTATTATATCTTCAATGTGATACTTTTTAATCAGGTCTTTTAAAAGTTTGACTTCTCCGTTACCACCTATCAGTAATTTAATTCTCCCTCTGAACCGATCCTTATTTTTACCAATTACTTCAATCAAATCGAAAATACCTTTTGCTTCACTTATTAATCCAAGGAATAAGAAAGTTAATATGCCCGGGTTACCAGAATATTTGATTTCAATTGGGTAATCAATTATATTGTGTAAAATAAGAAGCTTCTTAGTTTTAAAGTTTTTGCTATAATACTCATGCCACGAGTTAGATAAACAAATAATAACGTCGGCATTAGCTAACAGGGTTCTAATCAAATGTTTTGAAAAAGAATTGCTTTTATTATAGAATTCCTGAAACCCGCCACCATGAATATAATATATAATTTTTTTTCTGAATATATACTTTCCGATAGCGAATACAACATACTTGCGATAGAAACTACCGTATGATGCACCATGAATATGAATGATTTTAATTTTTCGATTTGATACAAGGGTGTAGACAAGTTTAATCAAACTCAGAAAATAAACATAACATTTATAAAATGGAGAACCAACTTTGTAACTTGGAATAAAATTAAAAACTTCAAAGTATTGACTATAGACTTGAAGAACAGCACCCACTCCCCCACGATGATTATGGTAATCAGGACCAATTGTAAGTATTTTTGATGATAAGTCTTTTGATATCTTCATCGAATAAATCAATATAAACAATTTTAAATCTCAAAAAAATAACCTTAGTATGCAAACTGTCAAAATGAACTGTAATGTTTACTCCAGTTTTTGCAGAATAAGATTTAAGATATTTTCATTTCTTTTATTTAAAGTAAAGTTTTCAGAAAAATGAATATATGCTCTTTCCCCCATTGATTTGATATCAATTTCTCCAGAATAAAGCCTATGCACAGCTTCATTTAAAGAATCTAATTCTCCGATAGAGTATGGAATACCACAATCAGTATCTTTAAAATAAAAATTAATAGAAGAGATATCACAGTAGATTATAGGTTTAGACATTTTCATTGCACCTAAGCAGAGCATTTGTCCGGAAGCTCCAACATTTTCTTTTAATGGGATGATTACACCATACGATTTTTCCATTAATCCATTAAAAGTCGGTATATCAACTTCCTCATAAATAACAATATTATCTGATAAATCTTTACTATTTATCTCTTTATTTGATCGTGATACTACTAAAACGAACTTTAGGGTAGGATTAAGTCGTGCACATTTCAGAATCAAATCATAATCCCTGTTGGTGTATCCACCAGTAAAGATGTAATCACCGTCAATAGATTTGGAATTATCAACACTAAAACCAGGATCTTCGCAATAGGGTATAAAATGAATGGCATTTTTTGATAAAGAACTAAAATAATTCAACTCGTCAGTCGACTGGACAAATAAAGTAGTACGTTTTGTATCTAAGAGAAAATGCATAATAATCTTAATCACCTTTTTAGAACCTAACCCATGTAAATAAAAATTATATATATACAAATGATAATCAGGGCCTAATAAAAAACCAAATACTTTTGTCATTACTAATAATGAATAATGGCCTCCAAAAGATACAATTTTCTTATTTCTGAAGCCACCTGCATTAATTAATAATATTATAAGACATCTGAATTCTTGAATTATTAATTCACCTTTATTTAAAAACATTTTACCCGATTTATTCTTAAAGAACCAGAATACATCATATTCAATATTTCTGCCTTCTACGTAACTAACAAAGGAATTTCCTTGAAAGTAATCTTTAAATAATTCAACAATCCTAAATTTCATTACTTAATATTTGTTTCCCTTTTAATTTATTCTGATTCTTTATCTTGACCCTTTTGATTGTCTTTCTTTTCTCCTGTTTCTAAAAAAAGTTCCAATCTGAATTATAGGAGAAAAAGTCCATTTTATTCCATCCACAACAATAAGATCATCCAGTGCATTAATCGTATGTATTGTATGCATCCCATGATTAAATCTGTTGCTGTTATTGATTCGTATAGTCATATAAGGCTCTTCAACAACATTATGTTCATTTAATTCCGTGATCTTATTAATTGTCATCGATTCACCATACGTTATCTGGCAGTTTTGAGTGGGTCTGTAAATGTTCCCGTCAATCACAATAAAATTACCGGCAGGCCTATTTCCATCCAGTCCGTTTTTAATAGGATTGGCTGGGTGTGATACGTAAGGTCCTAACAAATTATCTGAAAAGAAGACGTGTAATTTATAGTCAGTGACGTTTTCAGTCAAAGTTCCAAAAATCCAGTACTTATCATTTTGCTTTATTATTGTAGAATCACGTAATGGTAAGTCCAGAATATCCTGCAAAAAAACAATGGTTTCATTTACAGGATCATATTCATAACAAGATAATTTGCCACTCTGGCCAGCTTCAGGGAAAATGTAGGTTTTATTATTTTCAGTATATGCAAACGGATATGAAAGATGACTTTTGGTATCTAAAAGAACTTTATAGTTTACCTGTTTAAAACTCGTATCAAGTGTCATTAAAGAAATTTTTCCATAATTCTCACTAAATGAAAAGTCTTCGAGGAGAATTTTATAACTACCCTCTTTTGAGCTCATAAGAAAAGGGTCAGCATAATATGTATCCAATGATTTTATCTCTAACCAATTAATATCAGGATCGAATATTTTATTTCTTATTATTTCCATAATATTATCACGGAATATTCCGATTATCCATCTTTTGAAAAACAATTTTTCAATATATTTTGCAAGGGGGTTTTTCATTTCAATTAACTATTAATTATTAATGAGTAACAAATTAATCTATAAAGGTCGTTTTGCTAAGTTCACTTTTTACCTTCAAACATTAAATAGTTCAGTAAAAATGCAGTTTATTTCTTTTATTTTTCTGTCATTTAATGCATGAGTTTTTCCCACATAAGCTTTAGCTCTCTTTGCAAATTCGTCTGAATATCCGTTAATGTTCATAGCCTTTAATAGTTTATCTATGTTCCCGTGAGCAACCTCTCCCAGATTTTCCTTTTCAATAACGGATCCCGGATCAAAATACAATGATAAAACAGGTACACCAAATGCCCACGCTTCAATAAATATATTAGGAAAGCCTTCCATGCGGGATGTATTAATCAATGCTTTTGAATATGCAATATTGTGCAATGTTTCAGAATGGCTTAACTCACCGAGAAGAGATACATTTTTGAATGATTTCAGTTTTTCATAATAAAGGAACCCGGATTTATCACGAGGCGGGCCAATAATTTTGAAAGTGGCAAAAGGAGCCTTTTCGATAAGTCTGAAGAGTTCTGCAACTCCCTTACGGTTGTCAAGCCAGCCAACAAAAATGAAATAATTATGAGTTGGGTTTGAAATGACAGGTAGCTGAGTTAAATCTATCAAATTTGGGAAAAGCACTGATTTGATCCCTTTTTGTAATAGGATTTGTTTCTGTCCTTCATGTTGAACAAAAATAATATCAGACTTCCGTACCAGCAATGGATAGACAAATTCATTGAAAAGTCCATTAAAAAGAATCCCGGGATTGTTTAGAAAAGCTGAGTAATAGTACTTCCAACGCATTCTAAAACCCATGATATCGAGATCCTCAGCCAAACCCAGAATGAATTTCGCTCTTACTTTGCGGGCAGCCATCCATACAATCAGATGCCTGTAATCGCGGATACGACAATAATACACATCTGCTTTCTGATCTTTAAGACTTTGATACAAGCCTGGAAGTCTGTGGCTTATATTCCTGATCATTCTAATCCCTTTATTCCACCCTTTAATGGGATAAACTTTAATACCTTCATCAGTCTGAAATTCTTCAACAATTACATAGTCTAAAACTACAACTTCGTGACCACCGTGTGCAAGCGCTTTTGCAAGTAATGCAATTTGAAGTTCACCTCCTCCGCTCGTCCTACCTGCCAGAGCTTTGCTAATATTCCCCCAAAAACAAATTTTCATTTTCAAAACCCTTTTTAACTTCCGGTATAGGAATAGAATTTAAATTTTTAAAATATAATTTACTTAAACTGCATTATCAATTCATTTAAGGCCAGACTTACGCAAGATGAAGTTGTTCTGACAAATTGTTTTACTTTCTATGAGTTATAAAGAGATAAATACTTTTTCGCACATTCCTCTATACTGAAGTTAGATAAGTAATATTGAATCAGATCCGTTTTTTTTATCTGATCCTTATTCTCAAGGTATGTCCTGACAGATAGATAATAATCGTTTTCAGAAACCGAGTCAGATAAATATCCTGTCACGCCATTTTCGATTGTATTAATTAATCCGCCAACAGGAGTACATATAGGAACACATCCGCAGGCAAAGGCTTCAATAAGACTTATTGGCATTCCCTCACGAATGGAACTCAGACAGAAAGCGTCTGCATTTAAAAGATAATCTGAGACGTTATGCTTTTCGCCAAAAAAAATAATTTTATCACAGGCCAGATTTTTCAGGTTTCTTCCCTCCTCTGAATCAAATCCGGAACCAATAATCATTAGTACGATCTTATACTTGTCCTGAACCAATTTATTAAAAACATTTATCAACGTTTTTTGATTCTTAGGGGTATTGCAGGTACCTATATGTAAAAAGACCGTATTTCCACTATCCCTGTATTTGTTTACATCGTTTGTTACATTTGAATATTCCGGGGTAGGTTTTGGCATAGCTCGTCCATTATATATCTCCTTAAAAGGCGGAGTTTTATAATAGTCAACAAAATATCGTGAAGTCTCTTCTGAGATTGTTACAGCTTTCATTCTTAAGCTCGAATAGAAAAACCGTCTGATCCAATATTCAATCGAGCTTCTTACTTCACTCCTGGGGATACTATGAATTGTATAAATAAAAATGATTTTAGTGAAAATAATTGTAAGGGGGAATATATAGTTGACAAGGCTCAGATGACAATGTACAACCTGAGGCTTAAGTTTTCTGATCAGTTTAGCGAATGTGACAATATTACTTAACCTAAAACCGGTAGGTATCTTAAGATTAACGTAGTTTACCTCTTCAGAGATATCCTGCTTATAAAACCCAAAATTACCCTGAAGGTCATCACGCAAAATACATAAAGTCACATCATGGCCCTGACGTGCGAGCTCATTAGATAAATCGAGTACAAATCGTTCCGCACCTCCCGGGCCCAAAGAATATATTATTTGAAGTATTTTCATGATACATTAATCTGTGAAGTCATTTCTCTTTTAGAAGAGCTTAACGATTATCAGGGTTTTAAAGTTGTCTGCATATTATATATTATGTTCCGAGTGAATCAATAAAAGCAATCATCCGTTTTGATTGAAAATTATAATTAAAAATTGTTAAAGTTAATTCTTTCCCTTTCAGGCCAACACGTTGAGCAAATTCATAATTCCCAAGAACAAAGTCAAGTCTGCCTGCAAAAGAATCGATGCTACCTGGTTCTGATAAAAAAGCACTTACATCATCTTTCAAATATAGAGGAATCTCGCCAACCTTAGTTACAACGACCGGATTACCTGTAGCCAGATATTCAGTTAGTTTAGATGGGAAACCAGCATCTGCCACAATACTCCTGGGGCGGGCCAAAGCAAGTATTTTAGCATTACATAAGTATGCAGGAATTTCTGTTCTGGGTAATTGTCCCAAAAAAATTACTCTTTTATCAATATTAAGTTTCAATGCTAAATCTTTAATAACTATCTCATCATTAATTGAATCACCTTTACCGATCAATACAAGATTAATTTCCGGATACTTTTCAGATATTCTTTTAAAACTTTCAATTAAGATATTTACTCCATCCTTGAGAATTGTCAGACTTCCACAGTACAAAATATAACTAAAATCTAATCGGGAATTGAAATGATTGTTAAACCTTTCTGTGTCAACTGTACTGGGTACCAAAAATAGTTTTCGTTGGTCAATTCCCCAATTCTTATAAAAATCTATCAGATAGTTTGAAATACAGAACATCCCATCACACAATTTTGTTTCCAGTATTAATTTTAGTTTAGCAGAAGTTTGATCAAAAACATTATCCTTGTAGAATTGCAGTGGATGTTCACAACGATCGAATAATAGTTTGGTCCTGAGCGATCTGGCTAAAACAAAAACAAATAAATGTGTTAAGAAACTGTAGGTGAAAAGATCTATGGCAATTATTTTCTCTTCTTTATTTATTTTCCTGACTAACTTAACGGCCCTGATATATTTCACAAACTTGAGCCATCTCCTCACTATCAGAAACTTGTTTCTTTTTGTCTGGTTAAAAGGATGATAATATTTTATCCCTGATGTTATGCCATTACAAGTATTCACATATTCGTTTTGAAAACAGATGACATGCGTACTTATCCCATTTTCTGTAAATCCTTTTGCGAAAGTATAAACGCGGTTGGTGGCAGCATTCCCTTCGGGGAATGAAAAGGAATCACCAAAAATCATAAAAGCCATATCTTTTATTTTCTATTTAAAACAGTTTATCAGATATTGTAAAAAAATAATATGATTAGAAGCGGATTATTACTCTCAAAAAGTAAAATCAACTTATCCCATCCCATAAATTACTAAGTTTAGAATTTCCAATTATTAACTTGAGCACTCTCCATGAAGTGTCTTCGATCTGATAATCTTCAGGAATACTGAATACTGCCCTTTCACTCTGCTCTTGAATAACCAGTGAAACCGAATCAAGAATCGTATCCGGATCGAACCCTGTCAGGATGATGGATCCACAATCCTGTGCTTCGGGACGTTCCATTGATTGTCTTAATGATATTGCTGGAAAACCTAAGATTGAGGACTCTTCACTTATGGTACCGCTGTCAGATAATGTACACAAAGCATGCTGTTGGAGATGTACATAATCAAGAAATCCAAAAGGTTTTAAAAACTGTATGTTTTTGTTTAGGGTAGCGTGCCCCGATTGTTCTATCCTCTTACGTGTTCTAGGATGAGTGCTCACTATAACCGGCAAATTAAATTTGTCAGCCAGTTTATCCAGTACAGAAAGTATCTTTTTCAGATTAGCCTGATTATCTACATTTTCTTCCCTATGTGCAGATACCAGAAAGTACTCTTTCTTTTTAATTTTCAATTTTGACAATATATCAGATTGATTTATTTTAGACCCGTAAAAATTTAATACTTCCTTCATCGGAGACCCTGTCAGATAAATTCGCCTGTGAGGCAGACCTTCACTTAACAGGTGTCTGCGTGCATGCTCGGTATATACCAGGTTAAAATCTGCAATATGATCAATAATTCTTCGGTTGGTTTCTTCAGGAACATTAAAATCAAAGCTCCGGTTTCCGGCTTCCATATGGAAAACAGGAATATGAAGTCTTTTTGCCATGTATGCTGCAAGGCAGGAATTCGTATCACCTAAAACAAGTACTGCATCAGGGTTTTCCTTCCTTAGAACCTCTCCCGATTTAAGAATTACATCACCTACTGATGATTCTAATGAAGAAGTATCTATACCTAAAAAATAATCAGGTTTACGAAGTTCAAGGTCTTTAAAAAACACTTCATTTAATTCATAATCATAGTTCTGCCCGGTATGTACAATAACCTGATTAAGATGCTTATCAAGAAGTTCCATAGTGCGTGAAAGGCGAATTATTTCAGGTCTGGTTCCAATGAAAGTCATCAATTTTAGTTTACTCATCGCGAATTGTCTATTGGTTTAGCATAAAGCTGTTGGTTTTTCAGGTTGGATATCCGTGGTGTTAATCTGTATAAATTATTAAAGATGTATTGTCTATACTTTTTCAAAAAATGTATCAGGGTCATCAGGATTAAAAAATTCATTTATCCAAAACAGGGTAATTAACTCCTCATCTCCGACATTTGTAATGTTATGAGAAAACCACACCGGCATATCCACGAAAGAGGGATATTCTCCATTAAGCTCGAAATGCAATATTTCACCAGTACCAATCCGGCGTAACTCAATAGCAGCTTTCCCTTTTATTACAATGAATCTTTCAATTTTTCTGGTATGAAAATGGTTGCCTCTGGTCACACCAGGTACAGTAGTGGAAAATGAAAATTGGCCACCCAATGAGGTCTTTATGGTTTCAATAAATGTACCTCGCTGGTCAGTGTTTTTCTTTAAAAAAACAGGGTAATGCTTAGAATGATCAATATAACTTCTGAAGGTGTTGAAAAGATTTACTTCGAATATGCCGTGTAATTCCGGGAAACAATGTGCGTCAAAATATGTCTTTTTATAATTTTCGAGCTTAATAAGTATTTCTGACACCTTATTCTCGTAAGTATAAGGAACATCATATCTGTTAGAGAATGATCTGGTATCCGGATTGACAATTTTTTGATAAAAAAGTTCAACAAGCTCATTTACACATATAAGTTGAAGATTAGCATCTATTAATATTTTCGGCTGTTCATTATGTGTAAGCTGATGGCAAAATGTAGCGATCACAGAATTGAAGAAAGGATTGCCAAATGGCCCGAAAACATTGGGTATTACAAATCCGGTGAATCGGGTATGGTTCTTTTCAGCCCATTGTTCAAATAGTAGACGGCCATCATGCTTTGATTTGCCATAGAGATTATCCTTTTCTTCCTGTGTTGAGGAGGAGAACAGTACATGAGTCTGTTTCCCAGTATTTTCCAGAGCAATTATCAGTTGTTTTACCAATTTGATATTGGTATCATAAATTACCTGTGGATCACCATGACGGTTCACCGCAGCGAGATGAACTATCACATCACATTCGGTTACAAATTCTATTAACCGGTTATCATTGTCAAAATAACTATCTTTAAAAGGTATAGTAATAATTTCTTCCTTTTTAAGGTTAAGAAAATTAAACAGATGTGTCCCGATAAAACCTGTTTGGCCTGTTATTCCAACTTTTAACATATTTTAAGATCTGATAAGTGATTAATAAATATCGCCTAAGTTATCAGGTAGCTTTCTTTTTGCAAAAATTCTCTCTGCCTTGAAATAATAAGTCTTCCTGTTATTATCTACGATAATATTTTCTGTTAGGAGAAAGTTATCTTCTATATAATCGTTTGTATTTATTAATCTGTTAAATCCTATATATTTCTTATGAACTCAGATAAACCTGCAGTTGTTGTGCCAGATTGAAATCCCATTTTTATCATCTCCTCCGAAAGAAAACCAATATCTGGAGTGATGTGTTGGTAAATTTTCTCGCCATGATCTTGAAAATCAAAATAACAAATAGCTCCTTGTTTACTATAATTCATAAGTTTTTTTAAGTTTTCAAGGGGATTACTTAAATGTTCAAAAATATCCTTGCCGTAGAAAAAATTATATTTACCTTCAATTTCGGGAAAGGAATCTGTATCTTTTAATCTATATATATTCAGTTTAATATTTGGGGCAATCTTCGTAATCAAGAACTGCACAAAATCAATGTGAATCAAGTCAAGGTCAATTAGAGTAATTGAATTTATCGAATTTTTTTTATTTAATAAGGAAAAAATTAATCCGTAAGGAATACCTGCTCCATAGTCAATAATATCATTACTTTGAAACCTTTCTAATCCTTTTTCATACGGTATAAAATAATGTGACATACCACCCTGAAATGGGTATGAAAGAAATCGATAAAAAATTAAATATTCTTGATTTTTATAATATTGATATAAATGTTTTTCATAATTCGGCATGAAAGCAGTAAGAATATCCTGTATAATTGAATTGCAATCATCTTCTGAATTTACGATAAGTTTTTTAAGTCTTCTATCAAAACTTCCTACATCACCATCAATGTGCTTACTATATTCGATTGCTGAATCCAAAATAAAATTTGCAAAGTCATAGTCGATTACAGTCTTATCTTTTTTTCTCTTTTCATTTTGTTTTATTAAATAATTCCAAAGAATTGGTGGAGTTACTAATTTAATGTTTTGTTTAAGTTCAGTTTTATTCATAATGTGCTTTTTTAATTAATAATTATTGATAAAAGATTATCACTTATTAATGACTTTAAGACATACGACTTGTAATACTTCTTACTAAATACAGCTTCCATCCTTTAGCTACTACCTTAAACCTTTCTAACTTATATCCTGTTGTATAAAATCAAGTTTTAAAAGTAACTGTTTGGTTTCTTCAATGTTCAAACAAATAGTATTATGAGAATTATATTCTTGCATTTGTGAGATCTGTGCTTCTCCCTCAATAAAAAAACGATTATAGTTCAGATCGCGTGTGTCAGCAGGAATACGATAATAGTTTCCTAAATCCTCTGCTTTTACCATTTCTTCACGATTAACCAAAGTTTCATAAAGCTTTTCGCCATGGCGTGTCCCGATAATCTTAATCTGATTTTTTGCTTTATATAATTCTATCAATGCTTTTGCCAGTATCTCGATGGTGGTAGCGGGTGATTTTTGGACAAAAATATCACCAGGATTACCATTCTGAAAAGCAAATAGCACCAGGTCAACCGCATCATCAAGAGTCATCATATAACGGGTCATATTCGGATCTGTAATTGTCAGTGGATTGCCATTTTTAATTTGTTCGACAAAAAGAGGAATAACAGAACCTCTTGAAGCCATCACATTCCCGTAACGGGTTCCACAAAACACCATTCCTGTTCCGTTTAGATTACGTGATTTTGCGACCATAACTTTTTCGCTCAGTGCTTTAGACATTCCCATAGCGTTGATAGGATAAACAGCTTTATCTGTACTAAGCACTATTACTCTGCCAACTTTATTTTCAATTGCAGCATTAAGAACATTTTCACATCCCAGGACATTAGTTCTTACTGCTTCTACCGGAAAAAATTCACATGAAGGTACCTGTTTTAGAGCTGCCGCCTGGAAAACATAGTCAACACCTTTCATTGCACTATTTATACTCTCATAACTCCTCACATCCCCGATATAGTACTTTATTTTTGAGTTATTATAAAACTGCCTCATATCGTCCTGTTTTTTTTCATCTCTGCTGAAAATTCGAATTTCTCTAATTCCAGTTTGAAGAAAACGTTTTAAAACGGCATTCCCAAAAGAACCTGTACCTCCTGTGATAAGAAGGATTTTATTATCAAAAAGACTTTTCATAATTATTATTAATTGTATTATGCATTAATAAATCCGAATTTACTTTGACTTAATACTCTTCAAATTTCGTCTGATCCGACCCGGTATATTCTTGATCCGACTTAACTGAAATACCAGTAATTTAGAATAATAATCCCATCCATTATAGACTTTCATCAAATTGGTTTTCACTGAATACATTTTCTTTCCCAATATCTTTTCAACATCAGAATTATTTCTCAATTCTATTTTAACTTCCCCTGATTTTACATCTCTCATCATATTGATTACCTGTGCAGGATGATCTCCGCTGTAATATACAAGCCAGCTTGGCAACCAGTAATGCCGTTCTATATTAAAAGGGTTTGTCAGTTTAAAATAGTTATTATCTGCCCATTCCAGGATATCGGAACATTCGTCGGGTTTTTCATCTTTATATACCATTGTCTTTTGCCTGACTTGCCATGGAAATAGCTGAGGGTAATGATACATATAAATGTCTTTCTTCATTAACTTCTTCTTACTAATCCAATTAATATTTCTTAAATCCACCCCCTCTTCATTGACAATAGTTGGTGGCTCATGTGTAATATATTTATAACCTGGACCCCATTTAAACAATCTATGACAAAATGCACCGCCTCTTAAAAACTTCCAACCTTCTATTTTATAGATAATATCACCCCAAAAGCTAACAAATGGAAAAGTAACAGCAGTAATTGAAGGATCTTGCTTCAGCATATCAATTATACTATACATATCTTCTTCTTTATAGAATTCATCAATATCTATCTGCCAGAGATAATCGCCGGTTGCACGTTCAGCAAATGCTCTGGATTGTGGAGTTCTGTCATGTCCCATTTCATCTTTTTTTGGCCAGAAGCCTTCTTTAGTGACAATGGTCAATTTGTTGTCAGGGTCTTCCTCCTTCTTAAATTTGTATAGGATTTCCAGGGTGCCATCGACTGAATGGCCCTCAGGTGTACAAACCGATTTTGCATCCACATGCCCGCCTTCGACTACAATTATTTCATAAGCAAAAGGATAAATCGACCGCAGGCAATAACGAGTAAAAGGTTCTCCATTTAAAACAATAATACCAAAAGTGATTTTAGGAAATACCAGGCTATCCATTTTTTTGCTCTTTAGTCGTTAAATCAATACTATTTTTATCGGCCAATAATAAGGCAGATAACATGCCAAAATACCAAAAACTCAATGCATATCGGTCTGAGATTAAAAAGGTTTCCGAGATGAAACTTTCTAATAACTCTGAGACAATAATTAATAAAAGCAATAAAGCCAATTTTGATAGTATGTCATTTCGTTTCATAAATAAAGAAAAAGCTTTTAAAATTGAAACCGCATACAGTAAAACAAATAAAGCCGTACCAATAATACCCCAACGAAACAGTACTGCTGTCCATACTAAATCCCATGCTGTAACTTTCATGCTTCTTACCAAAGATAATTGAGTTTCGGTTACAGGTCCATATCCTAAAATTAGCTTATCTGGCTCAATACTTTCGAAAATCTCACTTGTTTTGGTAAAACGGTAAACGAGAGAATTTGATTCTTCATCAAATCGATTTTGTTTCAGTTCTTTAAAACGGCTGAAGAAATAATTTGTATTTGCCGGGAAAATCTTTGAAATAGCCACGACTAAAATTAAACCAACAATGATCGCTAAAAATATATTTTTTGCTGCAACGCCAAAGTTATTTTGTTTATAAGCAATTAATAGAAAGTATAAAAGAAGAATAATAATTGTAATAATCAGGAAGGATCTTGTATATGAAATAAAAAGTGCAAGTAGGTTTATTATAAGCAAAATGAAATAGAAAACTGACTTTGGTTTTTTAAAGACAAATAGATAGGAAATGGAAAAAAGCCAAAAAAGTGGCATAAACCAAAATGTTCTTGTAATTACTTCTCCCTGAAATATCTCAGAGATGTATTCATCGTTTTCGTAAATTGTAAAATGCAAACCCTGGTGAAGAATGTACAGACACGACGCGATGGTATTAATAAGAACAATGCTGAATAAAAAATCCGCTAAATCAGAGGGGCTAAAATTACGAAGGACATACTTAATTATAAAGAATCCTAAAAACAGTGAAAACATTGTAACAAATTCGTTAAAAACATTATCAATACGCAGATTTTGTATGTATACAATGAACAAATCTATAATTGTGATTATCATTAGTCCTATAATAATATAATCCAGAGAGTTAGTTTCATTTTTAATGTATAAATTATTGTCTTTGTTACTAAATGGAGAAGCATTGATAAATCTTAAAATTATCCACACAATTATCATCCAAACTATAAGCAAAATGTCGGGGGAAAATCTTCCGGGAATAGAAAATATCTTAACATTTTCGAAAAAAATACAATAGCGTAAAAACATCAGGAAAGGAATTCCTAACAAATAGCCTGGCTTTTTTACAGACCGGAACAGGAAATAAAACAAAAGTAAATATGGTAGGAGAAATGCAAATATTGATATCATTACTTAATAAGTATATGGATATAAAAAGATTTCTATACTTTCAGTGCTTTAACTAAAACTTCTCTCAAATGAAGGACAGATTGTTGATGCATATATAGAGTAATAGCATCGGAGAATGAGTTCTGCGGTATTTCTTTGAACTTATTTAATTGATCAATTAATGAACTATAATCTCCTTTATAGGTAAGTCCGAGTTTGTGCTTTTTGACACGATAACCTATTAAACCATCTTCAGGAACGAGAACGGGAATCCCATAGGTTAAAGCCTGCAGCATCACTCCACTTGAACCATAGAATTTTCGGTAAGGTAAAACCATATGACTCACAGATTTAAAAAAATATTCAATGCATATTGGATCAGAAATATACTGGTCGGTTTCCATCATCCTATTATTATCATAAAGTATTTTTCTAAATTCATCAACATCATAATCATATTTTTCGTTTTCAGCTCGTAATCCGCAGTGAATAAAACATGCATTTTGTTCTATTGCCATCTTTAAAAGCAGATCATATCCCCTCCGTCGTTGAGCTGTACCAAAATAAAACAAAGGCAATGAACCTTTGTTTTTTTCTATGAATGAATTCAGTTTATCAATCCAAATCCTTTGTTCAGCGTATTCATTCCTCACCAGTGTTTCAGCAAATTGCTGGAATACATCGGGTAACCATTGTGTGGATGAGTGATGTGCAACAAAGTTTTCATCAATATATAATGCAGAATCTAAAAGCTTAAAATGTTTCAATAAAACGCCATGAAACAACCGGTCGTCAGATTTCCATTTGGCTTTAAAATGCTTTATATATCTAAGCTTATTCAGAAAGGTTAATTTCTCATAATAATAAAAAGGCCTCAGGAAAATTCCAATATTTCTTCCATGTAATCTATAATTCCTGCTTTTAATTTGTTCATTAAATAAAGAAATATGGTGATCGGCTTCAGCAAAAACAGTCAGTTCAATATTATATTTATTTTGTAATTCCATAATTTCAAGTACTGATATTTCCAGGCCACCTTGTGAATAAGAGCTTGTATCAATCATTGTAATCCTATCGTCTTTCTGAAGCTTATCAATGTATAAGGTAGTCGTGATTTTTTCTTTCAGATTACCTGCAATGAAAATATTGAATTTAAGCTCACTCAAGAAATGAGATATTACGTACACATAAACTTGTCTGTGTCCGTCAAAACCAGGGGAAAAGATTAACGCGTTAGCCATCGTTGAAACTTATACAAATTTAATTATCCCACATTTTATATCCATTTATGCCATTTTGAGCGCTAGAATCGAGTGCTCAAAGTTTGTTGGAGTTTAGAACCGTTCAATATTCCAATTTTAATTGGAGTTGCATTCAATTAACATTTTTCCATGGTACAATCAAAGCCAATACACCAGGTCGATTTGATTTATTGTAAAAGGTCCATAAGGGAGAAAGTCCGTGATTTAGTTCCACATCAAATGATAGCAAGGGGTCACTGTTTATAATCCATTTTATGGCATGAAGACTTATTTTAGGGCATATATAGTATGTTCCTTCTCTTAATAATTCACCCGGGATATCGCAGTATATTGAATTTTTTCCTGTCTTAAATTCAGGCCATTCTTTCTTATCACTATCATTATGGTAGGATCTGAATATAACAATTCCATCTTCGTTTGTTAAGTCAAAGCCTACAACCAATGATTTATCCAATGTATAAATTTCAAAATCAAATTGAACTCTTATTTTTGATTTTGAAAAAAAATGGTTTCGAATGTTATTATCCTGATCTAAAATTTTTATCGCTCTAAGCTTTATTGTTGTGTCTCCCAAAGCATCTTCTTTACTCCATTCAATAGAACCATTTTTCATAGTCTCAAACATCAGATAATTTCTGACAACTTTTGAAGTTTCATCATCCTGAAGAATATATCCTTTGTCAATTAAAATTACTCTTGTGCATAAGGTTGAAATAGCTTGCATATTATGGCTTACAAACAGGACTGTTCTTCCCTCAACACTGCTCACATTCTGCACTTTACCTAAAGCTTTCTTTTGAAATTCTGCGTCTCCTACGGCAAGCACCTCATCCAGGACAAGAATTTCAGGTTCCAGATGGGCAGCTATTGCAAAGCCGAGCCTCACTAACATTCCACTGCTGTATCGTTTTACAGGCGTTTCAATATATCTTTCAACCCCGGCAAAGTCAACAATTTCATCGAATTTGCGACGTATTTCTGTTTTGGTCATGCCCATGATTGAACCGTTCATATAAATGTTTTCACGGCCGGTCATTTCAGGATGAAAACCGGTACCTACCTCTAAAAGTGAAGCAATACGGCCATGAGCTGTTATTTTACCTGTTGTCGGTGTGGTTACCCGGGATAGAATTTTCAAGAGGGTTGACTTCCCGGCGCCATTCTTGCCGATAATGCCCAGCACTTCACCCTGCTTCACTTCGAAATCAATACTGCGAAGAGCCCAAACATAGTCGCTTGTACCCAATGTAGAACGATCGTTGGTCTGACCAATTTGCAGGTACGGATCTTCCTTGCCGCGAACACTCACAGTCCACCAGCGTTTAAGATCATGACTTAAAGTACCTGTACCAATATTTCCTAATCTGTACTGTTTGGAAATATTCTCGAATACTATTGCTGTATCACTCATCGGTTTGTCAGAGAGTTAAATAACGTCCATAAAACTGCGCTCCACTTTGTTGAAAATTACAATCCCAATAATTAAAACAATGATGGAAAACAGAAAGCTATATCCGAGTGCTAACCAGGAGAAGGTTCCCTGTCCAAGAAATCCGAATTTAAATGTCTCCATTACGGATGTTAATGGATTAGACTGAATAAGCAACATATATTTTTTGTTACTACCTACCATTACCGATAAGGGATAAATAACTGGTGTAGCATACATCCACAATTGAATTACAAATGTAATCAGGAATTTAAGATCCCTATATTTGGTGGTCATAGAAGATATGATAATGCCAAAGCCGAGAGTTAGAAAGGCAAGAATGATGATAAGAACCGGTAATAGAAGTGCATAGATATTTGGCGATATATGTTTACCACTTGCTATAAAATATATGTACACTAAAATAAACACCAGGAATTGTATAAACATCTTGATCAAACCGGTTATAGTTACAGACAAAGGAGCTATAAGGCGCGGAAAGTAAACTTTACCAAAGATAGCCTGATTGGTAAAAAAGGTATCAGCGGTTTTAGTCAGGGATTCAGAGAAATAGTTCCATAGAGTAATACCCGAAAGATAAAAAAGAGGTTGCGGGATTCCGTCAGTAGGAATATGTGCCAGTCCTCCAAACACAAACATAAAAACGATAGTTGTAAATATAGGCTGGATGAAAAACCATATAGGACCTAGGATAGTTTGCTTATAAAAAGTCACAATATCCCTTTTAATGTACATCTCAAGCAGGTCGCGATACTGCCAAATTTCTTTAAGATTTAGGCTAAAAAACTTTCCGTGGGGTTTGATAACCAAGTCCCAGGATTTATTAGTTGTTGACATTACTAGTTAGTTGATCCTTGATTAATTAATTTTTTTTATTCGCTTTGGATATTAACCGTGGCAAGAATGATATAACTACCTCCCATTCTTTGACTACGGGTTTGCAAATATAGGATTTTCCTTTTAATTATTTTTGTCTTATAAATACTTTTTCAAGCAGGTAGGAGGTTCATCCATTACAATTGAAAGTGACAAGTCCTTTCAGTTTTTTTATTAAGAAAGTTATCTGATTCAGATAACCATAATGTTTTTAGGGAAGCAAATGTGAACAGATGCTTTTATGAAATCATCAAAAAGTTAAAGGATAATGCAGACAATCCATTTGTTTTAATCAGAATTGTCCTTTATGACGATCTAATCTGTGCAAATTCACCAGAATAAAAATCCCTGAAGAAAATCTGTAGAAAATCTGTATAATGATTTGTGACACAGGATTAAATTCTGATGGTAGGGTTTCCATTGAAATCTTCGGGAATTATTTCTTTTAAATTAATTACTTTCTATATTTATTTCAGGAGGCGAAGTTTTTGTATTCTTATGTCAGAGCACCGTTTTAAGTCTTCAATTAATAAAGATGTACGCAAATCAACACCCTTTTTTGTTAAATGATATGGAGTATTATAAATTAAACTATCAGGAATAATATATCTTTCAGGATTGGAAAGTAAATTAAATGCATAACTTTTTAGATTTCGTTCAATCTCTTTAATCTGAATTGTTGCATTAATAAAAGACAGATCTTGATAACAGGGGAATGTAATATATAGTACTGCTTTTTTCTTATTTACAATGTCTCTAAACTTATTCAGTGATATGAATACATCATCATTTATTTTACCTTCAATTTTGCCAGAAGGATTTACTTTTTCTTTGGGTAATTTCCAATGTATGTAAACATCGCCAAATGAATTAAATGCTTTCCTATCATATATCCCAATTGTTGAATCTAAATTTGATTTATTAATTAGACCATCCACCTTAGACTTTAAATACATAGGGATGTCTTTAATGAGTGAATAACACTGTTTATAGTCTAATAATTTAATTGAATTTGGCGAAACATCAACAATTGTTGAAAGTAATTCTATTTCCCCGTTGGCCAAATCTCCATAAAATTGTTGATACTCAGGAGAAACTATGACAATATCGTTTTCCTTTACATATTTCTCTGCATCAGATAACATATATTTCAATCCTAGGCCAACATGAATTCCCGTATTAACAGGGTTAAGTTGTAAAGAATCTTTAATCATTTGGCAATTTAAACCAAAACTTAAATTTGATCCACCAATAAAAATTATTCTGGGACAGGGAGTGTTTTCTAATAGTTTATTTTTGTCAATAAGAGAATAAAATAAACTTTTCTGAAATGACTTAGATGGAGGAAGAAAAACTATTGTAAAAATTATAATTATTGCAGGTATTATGAAAAGTAACAATTTAGAAAAGAACTTTTTCATGCTTTAAAATTGAAAATAAATAAATTGTCTGTTTTCGTAAACACCAAAAAATATAATCATTATAACAATTGCATAATAAATACTCCAACGTATATATGCCGGTTTTGACCGTATCCAATCTCTGATAGAGTATTTGTTTTGCATCACATGAATAATTTCCATTAGTACAATTGCAATAACGCCAATTAATAGTTCTGAATATGATAATCCCAATCCTAATCGAACACGCGCATGATGGAATAAACTTGAAAAATAGGGATGCAATCCAGCAAATAAATGTTTAACAATATAAAAAGCGTCCGATACAGAATTTGCTCGAAAAAAAATCCAAGCAAAAGTTACTAATAAAAAGGTTGTTAAGATTTTTAAAAAATTATTTATTGCAGGAAATTTATTTAATCCTATAAATTTGGTAAAAGTATTGCTTATATTTTTTGTGAATAATGCAAAAACTAAATAAAAACCATGCAATGCTCCCCATATTACAAAAGTCCAGTTTGCTCCATGCCATAAGCCACTGACGAGAAATACTATAAACAGATTAAAATACCAACGAGGGATAGAAACTCTGTTTCCGCCAAGTGATATATATAAATAATCTTTAAACCATGAGGATAATGAAATATGCCACCGTCCCCAAAACTCGTGAATACTTTTAGAATGATATGGTCTGTCAAAATTATTCATGAGTTTAAACCCCATTATTTGTGCTGCACCTATTGCCATATCAGAATAGCCAGAGAAATCACAAAATATTTGAAAAGAAAAAAATATAGTGGCGATGATAAAGCTTAAACCAGTTTGTTCCAAAGGATTATTATAAACATTATCAACAACTTTTGCCAGCCTATCTGCGATTACAACTTTTTTAAACAATCCCCAAGCCATTAGTTTAAGACCGTCAGTCACCCTGACATAATCAAAACTATGTTTTTCGTAAAATTGATGCAATAAGTGTTGGGGACGTTCAATGGGTCCGGCTACTAATTGAGGATAAAACATTACATATAAACTATATATACCGAAGTGTCTTTCGGCTTTTTGTTTGCCGCGATAAACTTCTATCGTATAACTCATTGCTTGGAATGTGTGAAACGATAATCCAATTGGCAACAGAATTGCTAAATGAGGTATTGGATTATGATAACCAATATTATGTAATAGAATGTTTATGTTATCATTGAGAAAGTTGTAGTATTTAAAAATAGCAAGTACCCCAATGTTAGCAAAGAGACTTGCAAGAAGAAACAATTTCTTTCGTTTACCATGCGAATTTTCTAAGAAAATACCTGCGAAATAATCAACAATTATTGTAAAACCAAGAATTAGAATATAAATAGGTACGAACGCCATATAAAAATAGCAACTGCTCACCAAAAGCAAAAACCAACGATATTTGTGTGGTATAGCAAAATATATAGTCGTTACTACAATAAAAAAAAACAAGAATTGAAGTGAATTAAAAAGCATAATTGGTTTTGGGATTAAGCTTTATTTTCTTGTAAGCAAATTAATAAAAAGTCTTATTACTCTATTTCTAATTGTGGGTCAGCTACATCCCAAACACGACCACATATTTCCAAATATAAGTTTTTCTTTTAAAATTTTTCTCATATAAATACTTTTTCAACCAGGTTGGAGATTCATCCAATTCGCCGAACTTGGGCTTAATTTCCATTAATTATCATTTTGTTGCTAGATATTGAAATTGCCAGCATTCTAATATTAGGGTTGACTAAAAAAATATCTTAAAAAAAAGTGATATTAGAAAAAACATTTTATATTTGACGTAAAATAATAACTTTCTTACTGATTAAATATAGACGTTTGTCAATTATTTGATCCGGTATGTCAAAAGACCTGTTGGTAGTTGAGAATACGGCTAATTATATTATTATTTATCTCAATAAGTTTATCTCTATCGGGTAAAACTTACTATGTTTCACCAAGCGGCAGTGATTCAAATCCTGGTACACTGAGCCAGCCGTTTTTTACATTAAATAAAGCCTGGGCTCAAGTTATTGCCGGAGATATAATCTATATGAGGGGTGGTACATATCGTTATAATACTACCGGAACAGATATAAGTGGGAAAAATGGATCAGCAGGTAATTACATTAATATATGGGCATATCCTGGTGAACATCCAATTATTAATTATGATAATGAGACTTTTACAA